>JACCDO012390639.1_pt1 | contig 16992 bp, 9 predicted proteins | sample 7446101 | NCBI WGS metagenome assembly JACCDO01 (sample SAMN15323440, study PRJNA562643) | freshwater metagenome | isolation source: river surface water | place: USA:Blue River Watershed | collected 2017-08-16 | reverse complement strand
GAAACTGGGGAAGATGTTGATAATAAAGGTGAAACAGAGATAGAACGAAAAATTATTTCAAAAGATGTAGAATCTCAGGTGAAGAAGAAAGGACCAACATTGGTCAAGAAACGCGTACAATTCATATTTGGTTATAATTTGGGTGGTTGTGTGCAACCTCTTCCAGTGGACGCTACGACGTGTATTAAAACAAGTTATGTAGATCCGTCATCACTTATTTTTCGACGTGAATCTGCAAAATTAAGTGAAAGAAAAAGACTGCTCCAATTACAACTTGATAATTTAAAGGAAACTATTCAGGCATTAAAATGTAACTCTGATAAAAAAGTCAAAGTGTAATCTTTAATTGACTTAACAATAGCACTAGGACTATGTAAATATTGTGAATGTAATGAATAAATACATTAAATTACAGAGAATTGAATTATTACGTATGAGACATTATTTTTATTCTTCCCGTCATATTTAAATTTCGGATTAATTGACTCGTAAATATTAGTCATAAAAGTTTTTTTTGGACTAATTGGTGATGATGTGGACGATACTTTTTCCGTCATATCATAGTCGTCATAACTGCTTACAACATCCCATCCATAATCTCTTGTATTCGCTATCGTTGTGCAAGACGAAGATAGCGAAGATACCACTGCGCTATCATTGTTTGCAGGTATACCAGTAGTATTATCAACAGTATTTCCGACACTTTTGTTGAAAATAGGAAAAGTATGTAACGATAATATCAACGGTGTACCGTCACTTTTATAAAGATAAATCATCAAATGGTCACATGTATCTTTGCCTAAACTTTTATATAATGGTTCGGCTTTCGTTAATGCTCCAAATAGAAACGTCAAATCATTACCTAAGATATCATTTAACAAATAATTAAATAGTTGTGCCCATTTTCTGGTACACCACATAACAATATGTGGGCTAGTTGGTGTAACCACCAAATATGCTCCATCAGCATTTAGTTTTTCCCATCCAACTTCTAATTGTAAAGGGGCTAATGATGAATACAATGATTCTTCCATTTCTCGCACTGGTGATGATGCAAGATCTCCTTTATATTTATTTTTGGTCATATAATAATTATAAAGTGTATCATAATTTATATTGGCTCTACTTGTTTGAATATATTGATAGCAACAAGATACCCAACAACGTTCTAAAACTTTAACAACTTCACTCGCTGTAGGTCTTTTCTTCTTATCTTCACCCCATCCACGATTCATTAATTCAATATATTCCGCATAAATTGGATTACTTAAATTGTTGTGTATCGAATTGATACTTGGTCGAATCCCAGTTGTTATCATTCTTATTATATCACTTTGTTTGGTTGAAAATTCATAAAAAGGTAAATTATAATTATTAAACTCATTCGATTCCACACATTTGTAACGCGTCGTAATGATTTCCCACAGCACTATAGCTAAGGAGTAAATATCTGCACTTTGAGTATACTCTTCACCATTCAATACTTCAGGTGCTTGCCATAATATCAACATACCGTCTTCAATGATACACGAAAAATCATAATATCCATCATCATTATCGCTATTAAAATTGATTGAACTTAATTCTAAATCTGCAATTTTTACATTTAAATCAGCATCTACTAAAAAATTAAATGATTTCACATCACGATGACATAAGTTATTAGAATATTCATGTAGTGCTTGTAATCCCCTTGCACAGCCAAGTGCTAAATACATTCGATCGCTTAGTGATAATGATAATGGTGACTTATACCGGCCAGTTACCGAGTCAAGTGCTCCTCGCAATACGTCACTCAATGAACCATATTTACAATATTCTAAAATTATGCATATTGATGGTGGTAATACAGCAACACCATATATTTTCACTATATTTGGGCAAGTAAAATGACTTAAAATATTCGCTTCATTACATACTCGCCGAATAATTTCAATGTTTAAATCGGATGTAAACAATAATTTAATGGCGACTATACTCGCTTTATATTTTCCTAAATAAACTTTGGAAAAGGACCCCGAGCCTAATTGATTGTTCTCTTCTAATGAAATAAACGCAAAGTTTAATAATCTAACGTTGCTATCACTGATAAGATTATCAACTTCTTGAGCTAAGTCTTGTGCCTCGGTAAATCCTACCTCAATACCAACTAGTGGATTCTGTAAACTAGTTTCATATCCTTTGGTATCGTTGGCCACTCGGTCATATTTATTTGAATTCCAAAAATATTTGAATGATGTAAAAATATCATTATATTTGAATCCATCATCATTGGTAGTAGTCGTCGTGCTGGTACCATTATTGCTCAAGATACCTTGCCACCATTTACTATCTTCTAATAGCGTTCTATATACAATATATGGTTTAAATAATGCAAAAATAATTAATCCGGCAAATCCATAAGTACAATTAGCTATTTCAGATGGAGTTAAATAGTCAGAGTGAGTATCTGAATACCACATAAGGATATCTGCAAATAATACAATAAATCGAAATAATGCCCAAAATTTTGCATAAACTTTAATTGCTGGACGACGAAAAAGATATTTATCTGGAAGAATGAATAGTGAAATATAAAACGAGCACATTAATGAGCCCCATATGGCGCTTAATGTGTAGGCAAGTACTGTTCCACCATGTCTGAAAGAGAAAACCATGAAGAAATAAGTTATCACTGCCCAAATTATAGCATATTTGAGTGCTTTTCTTGCCGCTTGTAAACCACATCCATACTGCATTAAAGTGAAACTGATTCCTTCCAGTATAACATGCTGCAATGCAATGATTAAAGCTATTGCAAATGAAGCCATCCATGAATTTTTTTCATATACCTCTACTTTTAAAAATAGAAACATCAAACCCACAGCAAAATCTGTTAACGCAGACCCCCACAAGAATGGGAGATACACGGGGAAAATTACATATTTGGATACACCAACCATACCTTTTAATGCGAGATTTTTATTACGATATACTAAATAAATAGTTGCGAAAGTATTTAAGACGTACACCAATCCTATTACGAAGCCACCAATTCCAACGTAAGCATCTACAAATGGCAACCATTTTTTTATGCGATACGATGTAAGTATCTCGACGCATACGTCCCTCATAGCTCTATGGTATATCACGCAAACACAAAACTATTACTTACGCCCTATACTTTATCTTGTGCACAATGGTACAATAACTATGAAGACAGTAAAATCACAATACTGTAAGAATTACAAGCCCTGTATTGACAACGTCGTCGTCTTCCGGTACGGGTTGGCTAACTTTATAACTCGACGACCGCGGTAGTAGAACCTGAGATTCAGGCTGAGAAGGTTTTCCTAAAAATTAATTTTAGGGATTAAAGGGTATCATAATGAGAGATTTTAGGTGCAAAATGTTAAGAAATCAACTTAACATAGAACATGCTATGCTTTATTATGATTACATTTTTAATACACATACGATATTTGAAATAAGTAAATAATTTCTAAAATTAAATATTTAACTGTTATTAAATCATATGACGCTTGCTATATCATGCAAATATCAGAACGCTGTGCTCTCAGGAAATAGAGATTCCAGCAAACAAAGAAGTATTATTGTCACATCGTCTTTCTGTCTTTTTACCACAATTTCTCTCGGCGACGACTCAATCATTTTTTTACCTACATATCCGGCCCATGTACCAACCCTCAGGATTTAGTCAAAAAAACAGTAAAAAGGAGGGAATCATGACTTTCTTCGACAATTTCATCTTTTTGAACTATAGCGCATCGCAGATAGCGCTTGCGTTGAAGGAAGATGCTATCTACGCGTTTATCGTCATCTTTTTTATCGTATTTTTGTATATTTTAGGTAATCTATCAATAATTCTTTATTTATCAAAATTATCACTCACTATTCCCTGCATAGTTCGGGTAGTCAAACATAATAACTCTGCGCTATATCCCATCACGAAAGATGACGAATTTCTACTTAAATATGGTTATACTTTTGATTTTGTACTTGTATTTGATGTTATTATTGATGAAAACAAAGATAAATTATCTAATTATCAAAAAGAGTACAGTATGAAAACTATTATAAGTAGACTAAAAAGTCAAAGTCTCGAAACTAGATTATTTTACTCTGTCCAAAAAATGCATGTATATTTAAAAATAAGGGCAACACCATCCGTTTTAGAAAACGAAGCAAGTAGAATACATTATAGATTACCATTAGATGGTGAAAAAGTTAAAAATAAAGTTCATAATGGACGTAAAGGTAGATGGAATCCTATTAAAATTGTAGATGAATTTAAGCAATCGTCCATTGAACCATTTGAATTTTTATATGGACCTTTCGTCGCGAATAATGAAATAAAATCACTTTATGCAACTAATACCTTAAGAAATGAAAGACAATCGATATTTAAAGCTTCTGATAGAATTAAGTTAATAATATCAATAATAGAATCAAAAGAAGGATGCTACTTATCTCTAGGTAAGTTGCAAGAATACAATGCAATAGCTGCAGCATTTCCAATACATGACTATCAATTATTAAAAATATTAACTCGTAAATGGATAAAATTTTGGCAACGTCCATCTAAACAACCCTTAAACGAGGTTCGTGATTATTTTGGCGAATCAGTAGCGTTTTACTTTGTTTACTTACAGCATTATATTGAATATTTAATTACAGTAGCTATTATTGGTGCTATTGTGCATATTATATCAGCAGTTTATAATGCTGATGAGTCACCATTAAATCTATATTATACGTTTTATGTTGTCTTATGGGCATCGTATGTTACGGGAACCTGGAAACAGAAACAATCACGTACAAGTATGCGATGGGGTACTGTAGGTTCGGAGAAAGAAGAGACTATGCGACCAACATTTAAAGGTGAAAATATAAGTAGTCCCATTGATGGTGGTGAATATATTTTTGAAGACGAAAATGTCAGATTAGTAAGATATCTTTTGTCATTTCTGGTATTAATTTTGAGTATGTGTGTATCTCTTGGTTTTGTCGTGGCTGTTAGTACATTGGACTGGTATCTATCATCACATCACAGAGCTGATATTTTAATGTATGAATCATTTGATCCAACAAGAATCATTCTTGCATTTATTTACGCTGTTTGTATCATGTTTTGTAGTCATTATTTTGAAATTATTGCCTATAAATTAACGGATTATGAGAATTATCGTACCGATACAGAGTACCAAGATGCACTAGTTAATAAATTGTTTGCTTTCGAAATTGTTAATTGTAACGCGCCTTTGTGGTATGTTGGCTTCGTGAAAGGATTTATTGGGTTTTCTTGTTATCGAAATTCTTGTTTAGGTGATTTAGCTACAACTTTAGTAACAATATTTTTAACTAATTTATTGTGGAGAGTTTTTCAAGAAGTTGGAATACGTAAAATTACTATGATACATGCACAGCATTTATTTCATAAAAGTACAGAACCAGGCTCGGTGATGAGTCCCATCGAAGAACAATACTCATTAGCAGAAGCTTCTTTGAAAAATACTATGCGTGATTATATGTCCTTGGTTGTACAATTTAATTATGCGGTAATGTATGTTGCAGCATTTCCATTAGCACCATTTTTAGCACTGATGTCAGCATATGTACAGTTACGTATTGATGCATGGAAGTTCGTTCTTACACATCGTCGACCCATACCTAAGTCAGCTGAGGATATTGGTACATGGGAAGATTGTTTGAACTTACTTTCAGTAATAGCTATTGTATCAAACTTTGGTGTTATGTTTTTTACGTCAAGATTTTTTGAAAATACTACTTGGCAATTGCGTTGGATAATGTTTATATGTTTAGAGTATATAATTTTTATTGGTAAGTATGTGTTTAGTGTTGTTGTGGAAGACATAGAAGCGGAGGTAGAAATACAAATTCAACGCTCAGAATTTTTAGTATCTAAAGTTATTAAAGATTTGAAAGATATTGATGACAGTGTTATTGATGTCGCTGAATCGAATAAGAGTCTAACTATTTACCGAGATGATGAGTTTGATTGGATCGTGGAACAAAACGACTAATATTTAGTCAGCTTCATATAAGTAAGTTTCCTCTGGTCCTATGTGAACGTATATGTATTATATGCTATTGAATTGTTCATTAATTACATTATATATATTATTTCTTTTTACTTCTGGTTTTTTTGTTCAATTGATTTTAATAACCTATTCAACGACTCTTCACTAGGAATTTCTTCGGCATTCTGTCGATTTTTTACATTTGGTATTTCTTTCAATATGTAATAAGCGATATATAATCCAACTAAATAAGTGAAATAATGACTATGTGATGAAATTGGAGCCAAATATGTATAATTGTGTACCTACAGCACCGACAACACGAATAGCTTGAAATAATTTGTTTGGTGGTGGGCCTGGAATATCGACCGAGGACTTGGCGTCAGCAGCCAGACGCCTCAATTGTGTCGATTTCTTCGCACTCAAACGTCGTAGATTTGACCACATCACTCAACAGGGAAGGGTATTATTATAATTCTGACTTCACTACTATGGTACCAAAATATTTTGTCAAGGGGATTTGCCGACTATCCGAGGAAGTGATATTGAATTTATATCGTCGTCAGTATTTTCGATGTAACTATTTCTTGTAGAATGCTAATAATATTTATTTGTGCTGCTTTAACTTAGTCATTAATCAAACTACCTAATTTTAATAAATTAATTCAAATTGAACAAGTGCCGACCGGCATTAAAAAATGAAAAATAATATTAAATATTTAAAGAAATTCTTAAGAATTAAGAATTCTGTGTGGAGAACGATGGATTACACTTCTATTCTCTTGTCAGACTTGCAGTGGGATCCGACAAGCTGCGATGTAATTGAAACCAATCGTGATACATTGTCTGAATCATTTTTTGAAGTAGAAGTATTTGGTGATAATAGTAATAATAATAAAGATTCTACAAATACAGCAGTAGCTAGTGAAACTGTCAAATGTGAAAAATACCGTATTAAAATCGACCGTGATATTAATGCTAAAGTACATCTATATGCTGGTGCAATATGGAAATTATCTGCAAATTGTTACGTATTAGGTCAAAATGAAAATTTAAGTGATAGAGCAGAATACAATAATCCAATTATAGACCTTGCTGGCCCTGACTTTGAAGCAAATATGCTTCAAAATGGTAACATTATAACGGGATCATCGGCTATATTCCAAGGAGGTAATTTGTCTTGTGATTATGTTATATATTCCGTTGGGCCAAAATATGACCCAAAATATATTTCTGCATCTGAGTATGCACTATTTTCAGCATATAAAAGTGCTTTAGCGTATGCTTCTGTTCCATCCTCTCCTTCTATCAAAGTATTAGCACTTAGCACAATTTATTTACAAAAGAAGAATTATCCTCGTGAAGAAGCTGCTCACACAGCATTAAGAACTGTTAGAAAATATTTAGAGCATAAAATAACTATTGAAAAAATAGTGTTTTGTGTTCACACGGAAGAGGATTTAGGAATATATAAAAAGTTGCTTCAAGTATACTTTCCCAGAAATGAAAATGATTTATTGCTACAGGATTCATTGTTACCAACAAATTTAGGTGATGAATGGGGTGAATTAGTAATAGAAGAAAGAACATTGAAAATAACCAGTGGACCAAAACCTATTACACCCATTGTAAACAATCGTAAAATATTGAACGACCACGATGTTATCGGTAGTAGTCCATCAGTTCGAAGACTTAGTGATAATGTTAGTGAAAATGCATCACCTCCTACCTCTGGATCTAAACCACGAGGTATGAATGAATATGTTGAGCATTATGATAGAATTACTGTAACAAATGTAGATAAACCAATAACTAGTCCCAAAATAGTCGACGATAATAAAATTATACTTAATGATGACGATGAGTCCTTAGAAATGGCTTACGATCGCATGGCGAAGATAGCTGTATCTGAAGAGTATGAAGATATTGCAGCATTAAATTTCATTCAAGTAGTAGGTAAAGATAGATTAGACAGGTATATTGTATGGATAACAGCTGCAAATTTACCGGTTCCTCGAATAAATCAAAAAAGAATTATTTATTACATACTAAAAGTTATGGAGTCATTGCGCTGTCTTCCTTATGTTCTAGTTTACGCATATTCTGGTATTTCCAATGATAATATACCTAAAAGCGCAGTTGTTGAGGTTATTTTTGACATATTTTATGTGCGATATCGCGCATCATTACAACAGTTTTATTTACTACATCCAACCATTTGGTTACGTATGTACATGACAATTGGGTTCCCTTCCAATGCATTTTGGAAGGATTACAAAGTAGTCAAGTCATTAAAATCCCTAAATGGATTCATTGATACGAGCACCATCGACATCCCGCCTGTAGTACGTCAGTATGATTTAAATATTTCGTAATAATTGATTCTTATTTCTTATTTTTTGTCTGTTTTGTATCCGCCTTTTGGAAATCCAGCATTCCAAAACCCTAGAGGTGAGCCTAATCCAAGTGAACCAATATTGCTTGAATTGATCTCTAGATTCAAACTATCTAGCAACTTCATCCACATATTCGTGTACACACTAGTGCCTCTACCTTCTCTCTTATTTTCTTCTACCATCCATGGTTTACTGCGTCCTGTAAAATGTACAAAAAATCCTGTGGGTACTTCACTATTACAACATCCTATTGTTTCTTTTAATGTTTTCTCGGTATCAGGCTCGTGCAAAATCCCTTTATTAAATACTCGAACCTTGCGCAATTCTGTGTCAATCAACATGGCATTGCCCTGATTGATAACAAATCTATGAGTAAATAGTCCTTGATCCATATCTGCACCATTAAATTCCCATTTATTGCATACTTTACCACCTCTTAATGTCATGTTTGGTGGCATTACTTCTGCCCAACCGTTGATTTTGTCCCAATCACGACCTAATCTCCAAATCGCTTTTGCTTTCATATAATTATAATCGTCTATATTAGGTAGTGCTAAATACCATCCAGAATTTACTGGTGATACCAATCCAACTGTATATGTATTCATATTTAATTGAAAGAAACAATCCATATTCTTTAATGGCATGATATCTCCATCAAAAAATTGGATGCGTTCATACTGCGTAAAGGAATATGGTGTAATTTTAAGTAATGCCATTTCAGCAAAATTTAATTTGTGTGATGGATCTATCAATCTAGGCAATACATATAATATTATACCGTCGTCTTTAAGAAGTTGCATATCGTCTTGATAAGCTGCAATATTACTATCACTGTAACCAATTAACGCTATAAAATCAGCAGTGCTACCAGCATCTCGTAATGCTCTACGCATTATTAAACAATTATATAAAAACCCGCGGTACCTAAACGAATTGTCAATTCCGGATATAAGTGTAACATAAGCATACTTCGATTGTGGTTCAGGCATCGCTTGTTTATTTTGCTGAATCTGTTTGTTTGGTAATATATTATTATTATTATTATTATTACTATTACTATTACTATTATTTTCCTCAACCGAATTATCTTTAACAGGTGCCACAGTCACGGTACTTGGTATTACATCAATAGGTTTAGCCGTGTCACTTATTGTTGGCACAACGCCAATTCTATTCCTCAAATTAGATGTTACTGAGCTAAAACCACTGGGATCTGTCTCGAAAAAGAATATCATCGCACTTATTACTATTAATCCAAAAATTATTAGTACATATGACCATACTGATGAAGATTTGGGCGCGCTTACGGTAACAGATGACGCCTTAGGTTTAGCCGACGCATAACGAAGTGATCCACGTTGGTAAGAAGACTTCATTATTTTTTTTTATTTTTTTTAGAATAATTTTTTATACCTGGTGTGGAATTACTGCAAAATTTGAAAGAGAGGAATGCCTAGATCATAACTGAATGATTAAATGAAGATTCTTTTTAAAATTTGAAACATTTTTACTTGTTTTGATCCTATTTAATCGAAAATGATTAAAAATAAATAACGATACTTTTGGTACCGCCGGTATGGTACCGGTGTTTTTTGAAAAAGTAAAAAAGTTTTAACTTAAACATATAGTAGGTCGGAACGTTTGAGGTGGTTTGAACATGCCAACGTCGTGGACGGGGACGCTAGATGATTACCGAGGCACACAGTTCTCGACAATCTTGGGGTTTAGTGACCAAATCTTTACTGGAATAGTTTTATTATTAGCTGCTGGTATATCGTCACATTTACGATACGGAATTGGTACTAAAAAGGCTAAAGAAATGTTACTATTTTTGATTCTATGTCTAATAGTTGGTGTTCAATTGTATCATTTAATATTTGCTGCCATTCATGTACCAGCCGATAAATTTCATATATGGAATCCAAAATTACATAGGGAAGATTGCTTATTCTCTACTAAAGGAGGTAAAAGAGCTATGTTTACATCAACAGATTATACTGCAAATCCTTGCTTTTGTCATTCTAATGCTGTGTGTAAAATAAAAGGGACTGGAGAAAAAATAACTCCCAGCACAGATTGTCCTACGGATGGTACTGCAGTTTGTACCTTTGATGGTGAAGAAATTAGTCCGGAAGTATCTTTTAAACGAAATTGTAGAGGAGGACAAGCTGATCTTTGTACTATTGATCAACCATGTTATCCATGTGACTGGGATACTCTAGAAGATTGGGGTCCAGATGCTCGTTGCAATTCATGCACCACGGATAATACTGGTGACTGTAATTTCATACCATATGTTGGACCTTATTGTTACAAGGTAAAAGGTTCAAAGGATGTTGTCCCATGTACAAAATGTTGCACCGATATTACGGCGAAATTTGACCAAAATAATAAATGTTATTAATTGTATTTAAGTCTGTCTTTATGTATAATTTACAATAAAAAATATATCACCTGCCTACTTTTCCTAGTGCAGTATTTGTTTTAGGATTTGCAGTATATTCTTGTCCTAAGACCAATAATGCATTCAAATCATTTTGTAATTCTCTTAAATCTGAATAGTGTAACATTTTTAATACAATGCCAATTCTATTTACTAACTCGTCTCTAGTATCAAAACCTAATGTAAAATCATTAATATTATATTGCATATTCGCTTTACTTTGAATAGAACCAGGAGATAAATGATATTTTATATAATGTGTAATACGTTTTAGATAATCAATATCAGTTTCAGAGTTATTTCTTGTAATATTTACTAAATTTCCTAAATTATTAATTTCTGTAACTAATAATTCATCATTGTGACTTGTAAAATGCATGATGCATTCTTGGTTATTAACATTTTCTAATACTTGGTTACCTAAATTACCATTGTCTTCGCATATATCTTCATATTCAACCGCTATTGCATTAGATATTACCCAAGCGGTACATTCTAGTAAATTATCATTATATTCTATTGGGCATTCTAATTGTATCAAGTAGTTCCTATATATATTATTCCATTCCCCACTATCCGTGCGAAGACTATCACGATCATTTACATGTAATTGACGAATTTTTGTATCCTCTAACCATCCTATAAGTGTTATAATATGTTTCCGTGTATTAAAATCAATTTCATCAGTGAATGGACAGTGCAAACACTTCAACAACCCTTTCAAACTGTCCATTTTGATGCAATAAAATCAATTAATGTCAACTTAAACTTGTTCGGTGTTTTTTTTTTGTGTATGGAATGGTCGGCGAGTCCTTGAGTCGCGACTCGGCGATGAGATCCATCATGAGGAATCCAGGATGTGTGTCTACTAGATACGACATACAATCAATGACTACAGTATTGAATTCGTATTAAAAGGTAAAAGGAACAGATAAATATCATCTCTGCCATGAATCTATTCTAACAATGTTAACTAGAATATTGTTGTGTAATAGCCTCGTGTTAGTTGTTTGCATCACTGGTTTAATGAGGGTAATATTACCAACTATATACTTCAATCGATTCAATATTATTACTTTCCTTATCATCGCTACTTCTTCTTCTTCATAACGGTCACACGGGCCAGGTGTGGACCATTAAATAATAAAATCATTCCGCATTACCGCGCGCGGTCAGCAATACTGCTATAGGTGCTCCCAATACTGAGTAAAGGCCAAACAATTGCGTCCAGTAAGCACGTGTTGACTCGGGTTTCCTGTTGAATGCCATATTAATACCCACTTTGATAATTCGCTCGTGGTTAATTCGAAAACGAGTAATATGTCAGATAATATAAGTTCAGGAAGTAAATTAATATTTAAGTTAAGTGCGTTATTATGGAATCGAAATCCACCTAATACAACTACTGATTCTGGTGTATCATCCTCGGCTAATGAAATAAGATTTGATAATATTGATGATGAAAGAAATATTACTATTACGAATCAATGTATGGGATCAATCACTGATGATTACTTACTGACTAATCAATATGTTGCAGTATTACGTAGTATTGAAAGCCAAATACCGTTAAATGTGCGAGATAAATGGAGAAATACCAATAACGGATTACAAATCATTGAATCTTTGTCCTATAGTCAAATTATTAATCATTTATTAAGTTTACGATGTGAATATATTCATAAATTAATGAGATCTGTTGTTGTGAAATTAATAAATCATCCTAGAAATGCAAATTTATTTAATGCTCCCGTTGATCCAATATTGCTTAAAGTTCCAGATTATTTTACTAAAATAAAAAATCCCATGGATCTTGGTACAGTAAGAGATAAATTAGTAAAAGGAGGTTATGAAAGTATACAGCAATGTGCAAATGATATTAAATTAACATTTGAAAATGCAACAACATTTAACGGTCCGCAACATAATATTCATTTAGCGGCGAAAGAATTATTGAGTGAATTTTATGAGGATTATAATAATATGGAAGAAAAAAGTAAAAAAGATATAGAGAAGAATAATTTACATGATTGTGAGTATTGTATACATAATAGTTGTAATCTGTGTGGGGAAAAGTGTTTGAAATTAGAACCACCCACTCTTATATGTCATGGTACGTGTAGTCAGCGTATTAAACGAAATACTATGTATTATATATCAATTGATGGTATATTTGTGTGGTGTGTAAAGTGTTACAGCACATTGCCTCAGCGTATACTAGAGTTGCCAAACCGACCACCTATTTATAAAAAAGATTTATTGACCAGAAAAGCCGATGAAGAAATCCCTGAACCAATAATACAATGTAATAAATGTCATCAATATTCACATCAAATTTGTGCATTATACAATCCCAAGTCGGACAGCAGTGCTACCAAGTCGCCATCACCCAGTAAAAAAAATAAATTTAAAGTTGAAACAGATGATTATCGTTGTCCATTATGCATTCTGAAGGATATATCCGTTGAGTCTCCTCCTAATAATGTGGTAGTGACGTCACCATTATCGAAAAAACGATCACGTAATATGGATGGTATGAATAGCAATGATGACGTATTTACCAGCCCTCCAGTATGGAAAGCATCATCATTACCAAAATCAAAATTAAGTAATTTCTTAGAAGCATTTGTGAAGGAAAGACTAGATGAAATGGGTCACGGCAGCGTCAAAGACACCGTCACTATTCGCATGGTATCCAATGCCGAGCACTGTATCGACGTACCAGTGCATATAACCAATAATTTTATGACCGCTGAAAACAATAAAATACCTCCTCAAATTGGGTACAAACAAAAATGCATTCTATTATTTCAGAATATTGATGGTATTGACGTGTGTTTGTTCTGTTTGTACGTCCACGAGTTTGATAACAGTGTCCCGCTTCCTAATAAATCATGTGTATATATAGCATATTTAGATTCTATTGATTATTTCCGACCGTTAGAGGCACGAACGTATGTGTACCACGAAATTGTTGTTGGTTATTTAAAATGGGCACAAATACGTGGCTTTAAACGGTGTCATATTTGGTCTTGTCCACCACAACGTGGTGATAATTTTATATTTTGGTGTCATCCGTCGCACCAAAAAACACCATCCAGAGACCGTTTGAATGCCTGGTATAATGCCATGTTGCTGCGGGCTACCGAAATAGGTATCATTGGTGACGTCACATCAATGTGGGATGCATATTTTATTCAATATTCTAAAAAAGATAAAGATGAAAGTAATACTAGATTAGCCGCGAAAAATAGTTTAATAGGAAGTGGTACGATGCTCAAACGATCGAACTCGCTTCCCAGTAACATGGAAGAGAAAAATGGTATCATTTTACCTATTAACTCAATCACTTCTTCACTTACACGTCTTCATGATTAGGTGACAAACCAGTGCAAGCAGCACCCATATCTCCTCCTATCTTCGAGGGCGATCTATGGCTTAACGAATGCGCTCGAGTGTATAAAATGATCACAAATCGCACCACAAAAACAACAAATTCAAATAATTTAACGATAAATAGCGGTCTTAGCACTATTGATCGCATAAATAATCAAATAAAATGTAAAGATTTGTTGAAAGGAATGCTCGGTAAGAGCCTGTCGTACCTGTTCAAGGAACCCGTCGATCCCGTAGCATTGAACATCCCTGATTACTTCAACATCATTAAATATCCAATGGATTTAGGGACGATAAAATCACGTGTATCAGACGGTATATACAAAAGCATGTATGAATTTAGTCGGGATGTGAAGCTATGTTACAACAATGCAATGGTGTACAACCCACCTACTAACGCCATCTATAAATTTGCTCATTCTGAATTAAAATTATTTCAAAAATCATTATTAGGATTGGTAATCAAGGGTATTACGTACGAGAATAACTCGAATCAAGGAGGAACCCTCATCAATACGTCCCAAATAACCATCGCAAATTTAGATAAATATTTAATAAAATTCCCGTTACTCGATCCAAATCCGACCCAATTCTCTGGTGGACATAATCGTGGTAAGCATGCTGGCTTGGTGTTTGCATCGTTAACAGCCAATACGTATGACAATGAGGTAAAGTTTGATGATACCATTGAGATGGATGCAGTTGACGATGACGATAACAATAATTCAATGATTGCAAGTACAAATAACGATTATAATAATGACGTGGATGTTAATGACGACGATTCTATAGGGATTTCAGAACCTATTCCACTTCGTCGAGCAGATTCATTAGATAGTGTATATTCCTGTGCATCTGATACCTCCGCGTGGGCTAGGAGACCGTTCAATACACCCACCACGAGGAAGTCAGAGGATAACACAGTGACGTATATTGATGAACCGTTCACGGAGTGCGAACTAGGATATAAGGGCGCACTTGGAATGATGAATGAAATAAGTAAAAATGTAAATCGATTGAAAGATGACTTGTTTGTTATCACGTTTACATCCCCAGTTACAGCACCCTCTAGTAACGGACGTAAAAAATTAAGAAGTGAAAGTATAGATAAATCACATTCATCTCCGGACTTGCATTCTCCCCAAGTATCACCACGTAATCAAGATGAGGGGAACGATGACCAGGACAAAGGAAAACGCACGAATCAATTAGTGCAGTACAAGCCGCTCGTGTCTTCGTCGTCGCAATCATCCGGGATATTCAATCAAACGGTTTATAACTGTTTAAATCCATCAATTCAATATAAAAATAAAGTGAAATTATCTGTTTTACTAAAAAAAAGTGATGCAATCGAAGATATTGTGCACATGAAAGAGCTGTCGCCACTGTGTCAGTCCATGGTCAAGCACATCGCATCGAATACTAGTGATCCAGATCCTATTCAAAAAACATTATTTGTGGATACAAGACACGTATTTCTAGAAATGTGTCAATTCTTGCACTATCAATTTGATACATTACGACGATCAAAGCATTCGTCATTAATGTTATTGTACCACTTACACAATCCAGATGACGATAACATGCGTCCAACGTGTGTGAACTGTGACACATACATAAGAGACGTTCGATTTCATTGTGATGTTTGTCATACAGATTTATGTTCCACGTGTTTTAATGCAGCGAATCCACCACATCAACATGCCCTAACACCATTTCGTGTTACACTGATTCAAACAGGGAGATAATACCCACGTATGTATATTAAACAAATCATTTTACAGTATTTTCTTATATACAACAATTTTTTTTGCGAGTGTTATCATACTAAAAGGTGATATCATACCTGTTTATGTGCAATAGTTACATAGTGATCATAAGTGAACACTATCCTTGATCGGTAAGCGCAAATGCAGCTAATGCAAATGTACTGGCTATTGCCAAGAACGTTTGCAACGGCGACCTTTCATTCAAATCTAATTTGTCTTTATTGTGAATACCAGCATCATCGTCATCATCATCATCGTGATTACTATTATCAAGTCCAAGTACATAGGACTCTTTTACTGGAATTTTTAATTCAATTGACGGTTTATTCTCGGGTTTTGATACAGCAGGAAATAGATTGTCCATAATTAGGTCGTGGACAAAAGGTGGCAACTTAGGGATACGCTCATTACGATCTGTGCTCTGCGTGTTACGTGTAGCATCTTTTATACTTACTGCATCATTTACCGATTCAACACTTTCCGTGCTATCAATCGATACATCGGCAGCATTATCCACTATCACAATGTTCATCGCGTCTTCTTCTTTCTTTAGTGTTTCAATAATTTCGTCATAATCCTTTTCCTCTTGTTGTAGTGTTCCTAAATCTGTCCATGTAGTCGTTTTTTTCATTATTTCGAGTGTTCCCCTTCGTATTAATGGATGTGCTTTAGATCGTTTTATAAGACCATCATTTCTTTGTCGCTGTACAGCATGTTTAGGTAATAATTTTTTAGATTGATCTCGATTATCACTAACTGGTTGATATAATAAATCCTTTGCCGTTTGCATATCACAATTTTCAAATTTCATTAATAAATTTATATCACGAGTAGCATCTTGATTAAATATCGAATAATCTGACTTTTTCCACCTAGAAAATGTAAAAATAATGAATAACAAAACAGCAAAATAGTATTAATTGAGGAAATAATAGTGCTTCTCG
>JACCDO012093929.1_pt1 | contig 16999 bp, 17 predicted proteins | sample 7446101 | NCBI WGS metagenome assembly JACCDO01 (sample SAMN15323440, study PRJNA562643) | freshwater metagenome | isolation source: river surface water | place: USA:Blue River Watershed | collected 2017-08-16 | reverse complement strand
CTGTGAGTGTGGTTCGAATTGAATGAACAGTGCCGAGATGTTTATTGCTTTCAACAAATAGTGCAACAGCACCGGAATCTTGCATCATCCATTGCACTTGCTCGGCGCTAGATGTTTCATAGATCGGAACCGTGATGCATCCTGCGTACCAGATTGCGTAATCCAACAATGTCCATTCAAAGCGCGTGCGGCTCATCAATGCAATTCGATCACCTGGCGCAATACCCGCTGCCAAAATTCCCTTAGCCGCTTGGCGAACCAATTGATGAAACTGCTTCGAAGTCAGCTCAATAACTTCTTCGCCATTGCGTCGTACAATCGAAATTACATCAGGCTGGGCATGTTCATGCGCGATTAATGCGTCGGTGAGGCTGCCTGAAATGACGGTCGGGGCCATGGCTTGTTCGGTGTATTGCTGCATTTGTACTCTCCAGAGCTAAAGAACTAAGCGAAAAATAACTGCGGTTGCGCACATTGAGCCACTTTTAATGGCTCCTTTTTCTTTACCCGCTAGTAGTAAACGGAGGTTTGCGAATAGATTTGGCTCTATGGCCCGCACATCTAGCTCAATTCATATTGATGCACCTGCGCATAAGGTGATGGGGATAATTCGTGATGTTGAAAATTACCCAAAATGGACCGCAGGAATCACCGAGGTTCAGGTGCTAGAGCGGGATTTGGAAAACCGCCCAGTTCGGGCCAAATTTTCCCTTAACGGCGGCCCTATTTCTGATCGAGTGGAACTGCAATATACCTGGCAGCAGAATTTGGTTGAATGGAAACTGGTTAGCGGCAATTCAATAACGGCTTTAGACGGTTCTTACAGAGTGGTCGAAACTGAGAATGGCTGTGACGTTACTTATGAACTTTCGGCAGAAGTTGGTCTTGCGATTCCAAGCTTCATTAAAAGTGCCGGGGAAAAAACCATAATTTCAAACGCGCTTCAAGGTCTTAAGGATTTCGCATCGTGAGTACAGAATCCGCAAAACCTTGGTGGGTCTCAACTGGCCCGCCTACTTCGCAATCGCCTAAATTTGAAATACCAAAAGTAAAAAATGAAAAGGTAGAAACTTCCGAAGAATCTAAGACAGAAACAAAAACTGATTCAGGTTTCTTTGGAATTTCTACTGAGGCGCAGTCTGCTGCGATCAATTCTGGACTTGGCTTGCTTAGCGCATTCATGGATGCAGTTTCAAAACCATTAAATGGTCAGGAACAAACATCAACCCATGATGTTGAAACATGTGGCGTTTGTCCACTTTGTGTAGGGGTGAAAGCGCTGCGCGAGCATGACGAAAATCTGGCTGATTTGGTCGAGTCTGCAATGAAAGGCGTCACATCTAGCGCCGAGAAGTTGAAAGAAATCTTGCCAAGCGCGATGGATACAATCACAGAGTCAGTTGTGTCAGCGGTAATTAAATCAATGATGAAGCGATAGGTAAAAAATGAGTCTGGCGATTGGCGTAGATCTTGGTGGCACCAAAATTGCTGCAGGTGTGGTTGATGAAACTGGAAAAATTGTTGACCAGTTGGTTGCGCCAACACCAAAAGACAGTTCGCAATCGGTGATTTCTGAACTTGCAAAAACAATAGATTCTCTTGCCCAAAAGCACAATGTAAGTGACGTATGTGTTGCTGCCCCAGGATTTGTGGATGCGAAGAGAACTGAAGTTTTGTTTACGGCAAATTTGCCGATGCGAAATGTAAAACTCAAAGCAGAACTTGAGAAAATTACCAAACTAAACGTTGTAATCGAGAATGATGCTAACGCTGCAGCTTGGGCTGAATTTAAATTTGGGGCTGCGATTGGAAGCCAAAACGCAGTGATGCTGACCGTAGGCACTGGCCTCGGTGGGGGACTGGTAATCAATGATGAATTAGTCCGCGGAGAATTTGGTGTGGCAGCCGAAGTTGGGCATATGACTTTGGTGCAGGATGGGTTGCAGTGCGGATGCGGCTTGAAGGGATGTTGGGAGCAATACGCGAGCGGTTCGGCTCTACTTAGAACTGCGCGCAAGCTTGCCCAGAAGTATCGAGATGAAGCCGAGATTCTTTTAAGTCTTGGAGATCGCACACCTGAAGGTGTCGAAGGGATTCATATCACTCAAGCTGCCGAAAAAGGTTGCCCTATCGCTTTGCGTGCATTTGGAGAGATTGGCAAAGCGCTCGGTTTAGGTATGGCATCACTAGCAGCCTTGCTTGACCCGCAAGTATTTGTGATTGGTGGTGGGGTTTCACAAGGTTCAAGATTCTTTTTTGATGCAACTGCTGAGGCATTTAAATCGAATTTAACTGCAAGAGATTTCAGACCACTTGCGGATATCAAGTTAGCAAGTATGGGAAATGATGCAGGACTAATTGGCGCTGCTGACTTGGCTCGTAGGAAGTAGGGAACATGCTTTACTGGATTCTAAAGCGAGTTGTGCTTGGCCCAATTCTTTTGATTTTATTTCGACCAAAAGTGACTGGAAAGAAGTTTCTACCCAAAGAAGGTGCCGCAATCTTGGCATCAAACCATATGTCTTTCTCGGATTCAATTTTCTTACCTTTGGCAGTGCCACGACGAATAACATTCCTGGCAAAAAGTGAATATTTCACAGGTCGCGGCATCAAGGGTTGGCTGATGAGAAAATTCTTCGAAGGAGCTGGACAAGTACCGATTGATCGCAGCGGTGGACGTGCTTCAGAGGCGGCCGTGAATACCGCAATCAAAATTTTGAATTCTGGCGAATTACTCGGCATTTATCCTGAAGGAACTCGTTCGCCGGATGGAAAGTTGTACCGTGGTAGAACTGGTATGGCTCGAATCGCGATCGAAGCCGGCGTTCGGGTAATCCCAGTAGCCATGATTGGCACCTACGACATACAGCCAACTGGTCAAGTTTTTCCAAAAATAAAAAGAGTGGGCGTTGCTTTCGGTGAACCTATAGATATGTCTGCATACTCTGGTAGGCAAAAAGACCCAGCCGCACTTCGTGAAGCGACAAATCTCGTAATGGATGCGCTGAAAAAACTGGGTGGTCAAGAGTATGTCGATATTTACGCCACGAAGGCCAAAGAAATACTTGCAAATCCAGATGCTGATTCAGTTGATGCGGAAATTGCGGCCGATGCTGAGGAAAATTAGTTCATCACTAAATTAGTGTTGAACTTTGGCGCCTTTTGGTTGCCCAATTCCATTTAGCAATGCGTCAAACCAAGGCTGATCAACATTAAATGCCTTTCCGCCTTTAATCCGTTCAAATTCGATTGCTCTAAGTTCATTTCCGCGCTCTTCGTCATGTCCAACAAGTCCAGGATTTTTTGCAATAGCTGAATCCACCGCAATGTCAACGCATTCCTTAATCAAATTTAGATCAGCCTGATTTGCTGCAGCTGAGCGGGCAAAATAACCGCTCTTTTGTACCAAAACTTTTTCTGCGCCGATCATTGGGCCAAATTGCTTGCCAAACCATGCGCCTGGATTAATCAGATCGATTTTCACGTGGCCAAATGCATCGCGCGGCACCTCTTCACCGCGAGCTTGCATTTCCGCAACAATCGCGTCCACGCCAGCGCCTTCAGACAAAAAGATGTTCACATTTCCTTGTACATCCATAATTTTGCTCAGACGTGCTGCTTCTGTGGTTAAATCAATATCGAGTTCTGGAACATAAACCGCATGAATGTCGCGACGGCTTCTTGGAACTCCAAATCCATCGAGCCATTCGCGTTCATCCAACATTCCACGGTATGACTGTGCAGTCGCAGCAGTCAACCAACCGCAGTGGCGACCCATAACTTCATGAATCACAAGCATTCTTGGATTGGATGAATGTTCAGACACCACGTTTGTGAAGAACACTGCACCTTGTTCTGCTGCAGTCCATGCACCAAGACTTTGTGCGATTGGAACAATGTCGTTGTCGATTGTCTTAGGCAGTCCAACCACAGTAAGTCCATAGTTGTTAGTGGCCAAGAATGCGGCTAAGTCTGCTGCAGCAGTGTTTGTGTCATCGCCGCCAATTGTGTGCAGAACATCCACACCATCTTTCACAAGTTGATCAGCTGCAACGCGTTGCGGGTCTTGTCCTTCTTGCACTAAACCACGTTTGACACAGTCAGCGATATTTGTAAGTTTGACGCGGCTGTTGTTAATTGGGCTGCCACCAAATCCATGGAGTAAGTGAGCCTTTTCCCGAATTTCTGGTGTTACAACAATGCTGTCACCCTTGAGAAGACCTGCGTACCCGCCGCGGTAAGCGATGATTTCCACTTCAGGCGCAATTTCGGTGTATCTCTGGATCAGACCGCCCACTGCAGAAGACAAACATGGCGCTAAGCCACCAGCAGTTAGAAGAGCAACTTTGCGAATTTGTGTCATCGTGAACCTTCCAAAGGGGTATCAATGGGGGAAAGGTAATAGTTGGTTTTTGCACTGAAGTAATTGGGGTATTTGCTCACAGGTAGGCTTGGCCAATGACTTCTGCGATTAATTGGTCGGACGCACCAGCAGCTCAACAGCCTGAATGGCCAGATGCAAACGCGCTTGCGCAAGCCAAAGCGAAATTGGCTTCAATGCCACCGCTTGTCTTCGCTGGTGAATGTGACATTCTGACCGAGCGCCTAGCATCGGTTGCCAGAGGTGAAAGTTTCCTGCTAATGGGCGGTGACTGCGCCGAAACTTTTGTTGCGAACACCGCTGATTCCATCAAAGCGCGACTACAAACTGTTCTACAGATGGCTGTAGTGCTCACTTACGGGGCCAGCATGCCGGTTGTGAAAGTTGGACGACTTGCAGGTCAGTACTTCAAACCTCGCTCAAAGCCCACTGAAATCCGTAATGGTGTTGAACTTCCATCTTACAAAGGTGACGGCGTAAACGACATTGAATTTAATGAAACTTCACGCAAGGTAGATGCATGGAGATTGGTCGATGCCTACCATGCATCTTGCTCAACTTTGAATCTTGTTCGCGCTTTTACCCAAGGTGGTTTCGCAGATTTACGAATGGTTCATTCCTGGAATCAATCTTTCGTTGGAAAGTCACCAGTTGGTGCACACTATGAACGAGTTGCGCAAGATATTGATCGCGCACTTGCGTTTATGGATGCTTGTGGAAGGGATCCAGAAGAATTTCGGCGCACCGAATTCTTTGCATCTCACGAAGCGTTGGTTTTAGATTACGAAAAACCATTAGTTCGAATTGATTCCCGAACCAATCAGCCCTATGCGGTTTCTGGACACTTTGTTTGGATTGGTGAACGCACACGACAGCTTGATGGCGCTCACATTGATTTTGCTAGCCGAATCAAAAACCCAATTGGCGTGAAGTTGGGTCCAACGACGACCCCTGAACAAGCCGTTGAAATTGCCAACCGATTGAATCCAGAAAAGATTCCAGGTCGTTTGACTTTCATCACGCGAATGGGGCACACCAAGATTCGCGAAGTTCTTCCAGCTATTGTCAAAGCAGTCACCGAAAGTGGACACCCAGTCATCTGGTGCTGTGATCCAATGCATGGAAATACAAAAGAAACATCCAATGGATACAAAACTCGTTTGTATGAAGAAGTCATTGATGAAGTTTTTGGGTTCTTTGAAGTTCATAAGGCGACCGGAACACATCCAGGCGGCCTCCACATTGAGTTGACCGGCGATGATGTAACTGAATGCATTGGTGGTGTTTCAGGACTTTCTGAATTAGATCTGGAAAACCGCTATGAAACTGCCTGCGACCCAAGGTTAAATCGCGAACAGTCATTGGAACTTGCTTTCCATGTGGCTGACATGCTCATCAAGCGGTAAAAATGCAAAACTGGCAAGTGAACTCAAAATTCTTGGGATTGCTGCAGGTCACATTTGATGAAAGTGCCAGTGGACTTACAGCACTTGGGAAAACTAAGAAGGGCGCAATCATCCAAGTTGAGATGATGCAAAGTGGAAAACCAACTCCATCGGACTCAAAAGACTTTCTACTTTTTCAAAAGTCTTTGAATAATTATGAAAATGGGGACTTCGCCGCCTTTGATGAATTAAGTTTGCAGATCGCAGGAACCGATTTCCAATCATCGGTTCTAAAAAGTATGCGAACCATCAAGCCTGGATCCGTAGTCACCTATGGCGAGCTAGCGAAACTTTCTGGAAATCCAAAGGCATACAGAGCAGTGGCAACAGTTTGTGCGACAAACAAGATTCCGCTACTAATTCCATGTCACCGTGTAGTGCCTGCTGACTATTCCATTGGACAATATGCGAGTCGCCATCTGAAAAATGGTACCAAATTGAAACAGGAACTTTTACTGCACGAAAATGCTTTGGATCTTTAGTTTTATCGTTTACAAACCGCAGTGATTACAAATCCCACAACAGTTCCAGGGGCTACTTTGCTTCCGGCAATAACACTTTGCTGAGAAACCTTGCGGGTGTTTTTCTTATACCCATTGTTACATTGGGTTGATCCAATAATTTCAAATCCCAATTTTCCGCTTAACAGAGCCGATATCGCAGCAGATTTTGTCAGACCGATGATGTTTGGAACCGAAACTGGACGAATACCTTTTGAAACAGTCAAAACAATTTCGGTATTTGGTAATTGTTCTGAGAGCGCAGCAGGAGTTTGCGAAATCACTGTGCCAGACGGGACAGTATCTGAATACTCGTTCACGATAGTTACAGATTTAAATCCAGCTGAATTCAGATTTGAAACCGCACTTTCACTTGATTGTCCTGAAACATCTGGCACAGCAACAGGCGCTGGTCCTTTTGAAATCACTACAGAGATTTGTGAATTTGGTTTTGCAAGTTGCCCTATGCCGGGTGTTGTAGAAATGGCAAGGTTCTTTTTAACTTCTGAAGAGTATTCATATTTGATTTCACCAAGCTTCAATCCGCTATCGGATAGAGCTGACTCCACCGACTCTATTTTTAAGTTCTTAACATCTGGCACCGTGTAATACTGCGGACCTTTGGAAATAGTCAAATTAACAGTTTGATTTTTACTAACCGAATTGCCACTTGACGGATTTGCCGAAATAACCACACCTTGAGGTACGACTTCGCTGTAAATTTCTTGGATTTGAGAAGTTAGCTCAGCGTTCGCAAGCGCTTCAATCGCCTGAACTTGGGTGAGGCCAACCAATTGTGGAACCTTTGTTTGAGTACCAGTCCAGATTGTGTAGCCACCAAGAACCAGAGCAAGAGTCGCTATCATTGAAATTAGTGCCCGACGTTTTTTTGGTTTCCTTACGATTAATGTATTTTGCACAGGATAGTCGGTAATCGAATCCTCTACTTTATTCTCTATAACTACTGTTGTTTGATCTGATGGTGCTTCGATTGGTGGCAGTGACTGGGCAATTCCGGTCTCTAAATAATTTCGAGTCTTGCGAACTGCGTCAAGAAATTCCTCAGCATTTGGAAAACGTCTGCGAGGGTCGCGCGCGGTAGCGCGAAGCACCAAGTAGTCCATTTCGGTTGGGATGTTTGTATCAACGGTTGATGGTTTTGGAATATCGGCATGGACATGTGCGAATGCGACTGCAATCGGTGTTTCTCCTGCGTGTGGGAGTTTTCCAGTCAACATTTCAAACAGCACCACACCGGCGCTGTAGATATCGCTACGTTCGTCGGCTTTGCCTTGCTCGACTTGCTCGGGAGATAGATATGCAACTGTTCCGATCAAGAGACCTTTTGTGGTCGCCATTGATTGAGTCGTTGTGATTGCTCTTGCCAAGCCAAAGTCTGTGACTTTTATTCTTCCATTGTCGCCAATAATGATGTTTTCAGGTTTGATATCTCGATGAACAAAGCCAGCTTCATGAGCGGCCGTTAGCGCTTGCAGAACCGGATCCATCACCGCCAATGCTTGGATTGCAGTTAGCGGACCTCGTTCTTGAAGAAGTTCGCGAACAGTGTGTCCTGGCACATATTCCATGACTAAATAAATTGCGTTTACAACACCGTCATTTCCTTGATCATGAACGGAGACAACGTGTTGGTGGGTGAGAGATGCAGCAGCGCGCGCCTCATGCTCAAATCTCCGAACGAAATCCGCATCTTCGGCTAGAGAAGCATGCATAACTTTTACCGCTACCTGACGATGCAAACGTAAATCTGATGCAAAGTAGACGGTAGCCATTCCACCTTTGGCCAAGATTCCATCTAAGCGGTAGCGACCATCGAGGACCGCACCAAGAATCTGTTCGGGGGAAGAGCTCATATTCGAATTTTACGAGCCAACTTGCGATACCCACGCTAGATTCGGCACGTGTTCAGTAACTATGTATGGGTTTTAGTTTTTTGCCTTATTGGTAGTGGATGGCTCGAATTCGTTATGCGTGCTCGGGTTTATCGCCGTTGGTTGCGACTCGTTTTCGTTCTAATTCCCGTCGTTTTCCTTTTTGCAATGTGGGATGCCTACGCAATTGCCAATAACCATTGGTATTTTGATTTGGATCAAATCACTGGGTACTACATTGGCCTTGATATTCCACTTGACGAAATCTTGTTTTTCATCGTGATCCCAATCTGTTCAATTTTGACTTTTGAAGCTGTTCGAGCCATTCGTCCAGATCTTGGGGAAAAGTAATGACTTACACAATGATTGGATTGTTCGCTGTTTCAGCCGCAATTTTGATTGATTTATTTGCACTGCGAACCAAATTGGTGACTAAAAGGATTTTTTGGTACTCCTACGCGATTATTTTGTTTTTTCAATTTGTATCAAATGGAATGTTTACAGGTTTTGGAATCGTTAAATACAACGACCCAGCGATTATCGGGGGCGACAGTCCAGCAATGGGTTCGCCAGCAATATTTGGAGATGGAAGGCTTTTCTTTGCACCTGTAGAGGATGTGCTTTTTGGATTTAGTTTGGTCCTACTGTCACTGAGTCTTTGGAAGTTCTACGAAAGATTAGGAATCCAGGCCAAAATTAAGTCGGGACCAGCTCGAGTTAGTTGGTTTTCTAAGAAGCCTAATTAATCAATGCGAACAGAGCCGTGACTTGTTTCAAAAGTTACTGCAACTATTCCTGGTTCATCGGCAGAAACCCATTCAACGTCAACATCCTCTAGTGGGTGGTTTGCAGGCTCACCGAGATATTCGCTAATTGCTTTACTGTCACCTGATATTTCGATTTTAGAGATTTTAAGACCATTGGCATTTGCAGATGGATGTTCATCTTTAGGAGTAATCCACTCCACAAAAAATGGAAGTTGCGCGTCTTCAATTGTTTCAATCACGCCAAGCTGTTTCCACTGCAAATCAAAACCATCAGGGCGAGTGCGGTGACCAGCTACTGCCTCACGACCTAGTCGCTGTTCGATGGGTGTTAAGTCATTTACTGCAACAACCCAACCAAGCCAGCCGCCACCAGCTTCTGCGCGTTTACGTACAGCTTGACCGAACGGGGCGCGATCTGCGGCTGGATGGTCAAGTGCGGATACAACTTCAAAATACATTCCACCAGCGATTGGCAAAATAAAGTTTCGAGTTCCAAATGATGGGTGCTTTCCGCCATCAACAAATCCAGCACCGAGAGATGCTCCAAGTCGCTGAATGGTGTCAGCGAGTTCACCGTGGCTTACGGCATATGAGACGTGATCGAGACGCATAGGCAGAGATTAGGGAATGGGTTTTTGGAAGTTGCAAGCAGGTCAGGGTTTAGCGCTTTTCAGCGAGTTGAAAGCGGCGGCGTGTCAATTTCACATTTGTCTATGTGTACCTTAAATTTCCACCAAGACCTTGTTGTCGCGGGAGGGGAAGCCTTCGGCAGCAAGGTCTCTTTTGTTTTTTAAATTCTTATTGGTGTGTTTTTTAGTAACTCTTCGGATGTGAAATGTGTGAACGCAGAAACTATCTTTTTGCAATCCATTTTTATTTCTAACCCGTGTTGCATCAGCAATGCCAATGAGTAATCCGGATTTATGAGCAAAGAATTTTTTGTGTATTTGTCCGCCAAATCTAAGTTACCTTGGCTGAAATAAATTGCTGCGATAAGGCAATTAATCACGTGGTTATTGTGAGTCTTTTCTGACTGTAGAAATTTGTCAAATATTTGATGCCAGATTTCTTGCGTCTCAGGATTAATCGCTAAGTGATTCAAAATGCAATCCCGAATTGCTAAATCATCGAGAGATTTTCGTAATGATTCTTCATCTGAAATAACTTGATCTGCGGATTCAAAATTAACCGCAAAAATATTCAATAAATTCAACCACAACAGCCATTTCTGGTGACGGGAAGCCATCGCTTCTACTTCAGCTACTTTGAGTTCAGGTAAGGGCCGACCTTCATTTGGGCAGCACTCGGTTTTTGTGCACAAATTGGACCACCACTTACCCGCAGCAATTATCAAAACATCTAGTGGATTTCTGTTCAAGTTCACGTATTTGTTCGCGATTTCTTCCGCTTCAGTTTTTGTGGCAGACCGGCAAACCGCTATCAATTTTTGGCATTCATCAGATTGCGGGCTACCCAGCTCTGCCAGGTCATATTCAGCCTCAGAGGCTCCTAGACAAACTTGCTCAATTCCAACTGCGAAGTCATTCGTTGTTAGCCACACAAAGAGGATGTCCGAATCGTTGGGGCTAGGGAAATGCTCCTGCAGTTCCCGCAGCATTTGCGCCGGACCAGTGATGTGTAGTCTTGCAGGGATTTCTATCCAATTTTTTGTCATGGAAACTTTGACCTCGCTAACTTAATAAATGGGTGAATAAAGGATGCACTTGAAAAGGGGTTTTAATTTCAAAACTTGGATTTGGACCATCAACTGGAATTCCGAAAATTCCGAGTGCATCGAAAGTGGCACTCCAGGTAGATTTAGTCAAAAGCAGTTTGCTGCCTATTTCTTTAAATTTTATTGAATTGAATTTTTGCGATAGGCAGGAATTTGAGCCAATGGATTGCATACAGCTAAATTCCAAAAAACTTTTTGCCCGAATGGTGACTTGGTTTTCAAATACTTCAGTTACTTTTTCAATCGTTTGTTTAGAAAGAATTTGATATTTGATCGGCTGCCACAAAATTGCATCATTTGGTGGAAGGAATTTAATTCTTAGTTTTGGAACATCTACTACCCAAATATTCGAAAGCGTTGTCGAAATATCAATAGTGCTTATCGGACCGGCTTGGCCAATGCAGGAAAAGGAAACGAAATACCAAATATTTGAAATATAGGGTGGACGAGAATTCGCATTTGCTCGGTAAACCTCCACCAGCTGCATGTTGTTTGGACATTGCAAGCGAAGCCATGGGCATGAGCCGTGACTTGAATCTTGCCAAGATTTGCAAATTTCCCGTATTTTCCAAAAACAGTTGGAACAAGTTGCTGCTTCGTCTCGATCTTTTGTGAAGTTGGAATGATGGATTACCCCGCCTTTAATCAAATATGAATCAACTTGTGGCAGAACTTCGATACTGGTCGCATACGCTGGTGAAGTCTGATTGGTGAACAGAAGCAGGCCGATAGTTGCGATGGCAACCGATAGCAGGCGAATTCTTGACCTCAACATGGGCAAAGATTGGAAGTCGTAGCTAGAGGTTTCTATGGCGAAAATGGGTAACCAAAGGGTCAAATTGCTCATAGGTCAGGTTCAGGACTGACAATGACCAGTGGCTGCACGGCCACTTGAGACCTGCGGGATGACGGACTCAAAGCTGTGCCACAATACGCACACGCGTTTTGACGCCAGCCCGTTTGAGAGGAAACTCTTGACACGGGCCTTAGTTATGCGACTAGAGGAGATTTCTAGATGGCCCAGAAGCCAACACCTGCAAAAAAGTCTGCTGCAAAAGCGCCTGAGAAGAAGGTCTCTGCAGTTAAGAGAGCAGTTGGCGCGGCGAAGAATGCACTTTCGTCAAAACCAAGCGCTAAGAAATCAGAGCCTGCCAAAAAGGTAACTTCGAAAAAAGAAACACCAAAGAAGGAAACAGCAAAGAAAGCTGCTCCGAAAAAAGAAGCTCCAAAGAAGGAAACTTCCAAAAAGGCTACAGCTAAAAAAGAAGCTCCGAAAAAATCTGGTCAAGCTAAAAAAGAAGCTGCTCCTGCTAAGAAAGCTACCGCGGCAAAAAAAGAAGAACCTAAAAAGTCTGAGCCTGCAAAGAAATCTGCACCAGCTAAAAAAGCAACTTCAGTAGCCGCCAAGAAACTTGACCCATCAAAGAAATCTGCAATTAAGGCAGATGATGATATTGATGTTGAAGATTTAGAAGTTGAAGATCTCGAAGAAGTAATTGAAATTGATCCAGATGCCGAAGTTGACGGAGTCAATGTTGAAGGTTTGGCAGATGCCGCAAAACTAGAGGTTGACCTCAACAATGCAATTGCCGAAGATCTAGCTGAACTGAATAAGCCAGATGGTGAACCTGAAAAACCAGCTGAACCTGAAGGCCAAGCATTTGTAATCTCTGATAAAGATGAGACAGATGAACCTATTCAAACTGTCACTCAAGCGGGTGCTACTGCTGACCCAGTAAAAGACTATTTGAAGCAAATCGGCAAGGTGCCACTTCTAACTGCTGAAGAAGAAGTTGAACTTGCCGAATGGATCGAAGCTGGGCTAGCCGCCGAAGAACTTCGCGACACCAAACTTGTTGAAACGCCAGCCACCAAGAAGATTAAGTGCTGGGTTTGTGGCTGGGAAGCCAAGCGTTACGTGGCAATTAAAGAAACCGAAGACACTCCAAAGATGAATGTTTGTGAGTTTTGTTTGGACAAGGCAATCAAACGCGGACACGAAAAGAAGATTCACTTATTGACAGCAAACTTGCGTTTGGTGGTTTCACTTGCAAAGCGATACACCGGACGTGGAATGTTGTTCTTGGATCTAATCCAAGAAGGAAATTTGGGTCTGATTCGTGCAGTTGAAAAGTTTGACTTCGTCAAAGGCTATAAATTCTCAACTTATGCAACTTGGTGGATTCGCCAAGCGATTACTCGCGCAATGGCCGACCAAGCTCGCACAATTCGTATTCCAGTTCACATGGTTGAAGTCATCAACAAACTGGCTCGTGTCCAACGTCAGATGTTGCAGGACTTGGGTCGTGAACCAACGCCGGAAGAGTTGGCTCGGGAACTAGACATGACACCTGAAAAAGTTGTGGAAGTTCAAAAGTACGGACGCGAACCAATTTCACTTTCTACACCTCTAGGTGAAGAAGGCGATAGCGAATTCGGTGACTTGATCGAAGACTCCGAAGCCGTTGATCCATCTGAAGCTGTTGGCAATACCTTGATGCAAGAAAAGATAAATGAAATTCTTGACACACTTGCAGAGCGTGAAGCGGGTGTGGTCCGCGCTCGATACGGTCTTGATGATGGGCAACCAAAGACATTGGATGAAATCGGAAAAATCTACGGTGTGACTCGTGAACGTATTCGACAGATTGAAAGTAAGACAATGTCGAAGCTTCGCCACCCAGCCCGTGCAAATCAAATGAGCGATTTCCGCCCATAATCAAATATCTAAAATTAAAGGCCACTCATTTGAGTGGCCTTTAATTGTTTTAAACTAAATAAATCGAGTCTCATCAACTACTTCGACAGCTTTCGATGAAAGAGCGGCTGCGTTTGCCGTGTAGTGATGTGCGCAGAAGAGCAAATCCCCACCACCTGGAAGAACTACACGAACATAAGCCTGAGCGCCACATCGGTCGCAGCGGTCAGCTGCAGTCAAAGTTTGGGTTGCGGTATCAGTCACGTGTATCTCCTCTTGGTTTCGTTTGGTTCTTATGAGACGCAGACATTAGTGGAGTTAAACCGCTATTGCTCGCTGAAATTTAGCGTGTCTGTGCGGTGAAATTCCCGTTTGTTTGCACGGGCGCAGGGTAACCTGCCGACCTGAAACAAGGAGATTTTGTGGCGCGCGCGACCAAGCAAAGCACCAACGAATACTCAGCCAAACACCTCAGTGTCCTTGAAGGACTTGATGCTGTTCGAAAACGGCCGGGTATGTATATCGGTTCCACCGATAGCCGTGGTCTGATGCATTGCCTTTGGGAAATCGTAGACAATTCAGTTGATGAATCGTTAGCTGGATTTGCCACCCATATCGACATAATTTTGCATCCCGATGATTCGGTGGAAGTCAGAGACAATGGACGCGGCATCCCAGTCGACATTGAGGCCAAGTCCAAGCTGAGTGGTGTTGAACTCGTTTTAACCAAATTGCACGCCGGTGGAAAGTTTGGTGGTGGCTCTTACCAAGCATCTGGAGGTTTGCACGGTGTTGGCGCTAGCGTGGTCAACGCTCTTTCTAGCCGACTAGATGTTGAGGTGGATCGCGAAGGTCAGATCTACATCATGTCTTTCCAACGTGGAACGCCCGGCGAGTTTGCTGGTGATTCACCATCAAGTGCTTTCACCAAACGCTCAGGACTTCAAAAAGCGGGCAAAGCCAAGAAAGGTGTAACTGGAACTCGAATCCGGTATTGGGCCGATCGTCAGATATTTGATAAGTCTGCAACTTTCGACATGGACGCGCTGAAAAACCGTGCCCGCCAGACTGCTTTTTTGGTGCCTGGCCTTTCAATCACCATAAATGATCATCGAAATGAAAAGCCAGAAATCGAAAACTTTTCCTACGCTGGTGGCATATCAGAGTTTTGTAGCTTTATTGCTGTTGGAGAACCTGTAAGTCCGGTTATTAGGTTGAGTGGCACATCAAACTTCACCGAAACTATTCAAGTTTTGGATGGCAAAGGTCATTTGGTAGCTCAAGAAGTTGAACGCGAAATGTTTGTTGACATAGCACTGCAATGGAACAACGGATACGAAACAGATATTCGTTCTTTTGTAAACATAATCGCGACACCTAAGGGTGGTACCCATTTAACAGGTTATGAGAGATCCTTAACAAAATTCTTCAATGACATTCTGCGAACAAATAAAGTATTGAAAGCTTCTGAAGACAATGTCACCAAAGATGACATTCTTGAAGGTTTCACATCAATTCTCACCGTGCGATTAGCCGAACCGCAGTTTGAAGGTCAAACAAAAGAGATTCTCGGCACACCGGCTGCAACTCGAATTGTTTCAGCGATTGTTGCGAAAGAACTTGCTAAATGGTTCGCAAATCCTCCACGAGGAGATAAGCAGACCGCAAAGATTATTCAAGAAAAAGTTGCAAATGCAATGCGCGCCCGTTTTGCTGCTCGACACCATCGCGACGTTCAGCGCCGTAAAACGGCGCTCGAATCTTCAACTCTGCCTGCCAAGTTGAGAGACTGTCGGGGTGATGATGTTGAACGCACAGAACTATTCATTGTTGAAGGTGAAAGCGCACTTGGTACAGCCAAGGATGCCCGCAATTCGGAATTTCAAGCCCTTTTGCCGATTCGCGGAAAGATTCTCAATGTCCAAAAAGCATCACTGGCAGACATGCTAAAAAATCAAGAATGTGCTTCAATCATTCAGGTTATTGGCGCTGGATCTGGACGGACTTTTGATCTTGAGCAGGCAAGATATAACAAAATTATTTTGATGTCTGACGCGGATGTTGACGGTGCTCATATCCGTTGCTTGTTACTTACTTTGATTCATCGGTACATGCGCCCACTTTTAGAAGAAGGTAGGGTCTACGCGGCCGTACCGCCTTTGCATCGAATTGAAGTTATCAATCAGGGCAAAGCGAATGATGTGGTTTATACATATTCCGACGCGCAAATGAAACAAACTTTGGACAAACTAACAAAAGACGGTAAGCGCTGGAAAGAGCCAATCCAGAGATACAAGGGCCTAGGTGAAATGGATGCTGGGCAATTGCGCGAGACCACAATGGATCCAGCCCGTAGAACTCTTCGCAGAGTAACAATGGCAGATGTGCAAGCTGCAGAATCAGTTTTTGATTTATTGATGGGCTCTGAAGTTGCGCCCCGTAAAGAGTTTATTGTGCAAGGCGCTTCAACCCTTGACCGTGAAAGAATTGACGTTTAGAAATCCTGCGGCAAAATCTTGCCGCTATCTACATCGTAGATTGCTCCACCAACGATTAAATTTTCAGGCAAGAATGGAAAACTCTTAATTCTCTGGATATCAGTAGCCAGAGCAGATTTCTGGTCAGCTACGGTTCGGATTTCAATACCGCGTGTATCAACGCCAGACTCTTTGTAAATTGCAGCGTGCACATCAGCCTCAGAGGCTGAAGCCATTCGGCAATCGGTATGTGGGATAACCAAAACTCTTTTTACATTTAGAAGCCAAGTGGCCAAAACCAAAGTTCGCAAAACGTCATCTGTGACCCGTGCGCCAGCATTGCGAAGAATTTTTACATCACCTGGCTTCATTCCGATCATTTCGAGTGGGTTAATCCGAGAGTCCATACAGGTGACAATTGCCAATTCTTTTACGGCGCTACCAGTTAAGTCCATATGCTTGAAAGTTTTCGCAAAGTTTTCATTTGCGCTTAAGACATCTTTAAATGCTTCAAGTGGAAAATCGTGCTCATCAATCTCTGGTTGACCCATAAGGTAATGGTAACTAAAGCCTCTAAACGCTTGGCTTCAAGCGTGTTGAGCGATACTTTGGGCGGGTGATTGAAACAGATGTAGCCATTATCGGAGCTGGGCCAGCGGGCTTATATGCGACTTACTACGCAGGTTTTCGCGGTTTCTCAGTAGTCGTAATTGATGCGCTTTCTGAAATTGGTGGGCAGATCACCGCGATGTATCCAGAAAAAGAAATATTCGACATTGCAGGATTTCCTTCCGTAAAGGGTCGCGACTTGATAGATGGGCTAACCTCGCAAGCAAGTTCAGCCAAACCCACTTTCAAAATGGGCACACAAGTTTCAAACCTAGAAGAAGTTCCGGACGGAATAAAACTCACGCTTGATAGTGGGGAAGAAGTTCTCACAAAAGTTGTAGTAATCGCAGGTGGCATTGGCGCATTCGTACCAAGAGCACTTCCAACTGGGATGGAATGGCTAGGAAAAGGACTTGTGCATTTTGTGCCATCTTTAGCTGAGCATGCCGACAAAAATGTTGTGATCGCAGGTGGCGGAGACTCCGCCTTTGACTG
>JACCDO010622333.1_pt1 | contig 17001 bp, 6 predicted proteins | sample 7446101 | NCBI WGS metagenome assembly JACCDO01 (sample SAMN15323440, study PRJNA562643) | freshwater metagenome | isolation source: river surface water | place: USA:Blue River Watershed | collected 2017-08-16 | reverse complement strand
TTTCTATTTGTGGCTAATCTTGCTAAACTTATCGATTCAGCAGTTGTTTGACCTGATGGTCTTATATATGCAATGTAACTTAATCTGATATTAGATGATAAGGTTTGTGCAGATGATTGGCCTAAAGGCAAGATATACACTTGCGCAAATAATCTATTTGTGCCAAGAACTTGACCTGTGGAAATTCCGCTTGGATAAATCTTATATGCTAGTAATGATAAAGTATGTGTGCCTAAAATGTCGCCAGTGTCAATACTTGATGGTCTAATGTTGGAAACCAGTTTATGAGCATTTGATATGCTTTGAGCTGTAACAATACCATTGTGTCTTATAAATGTTTGCGCATACAATCTATGCGTTCCGGCAGTTTGTCCAGTAGATATGCCTGATGGGTATATTCCTCTAGTGCCAGATAAAGCTACGTTTCCAAATGCTTGAGCGCTTCCCTGTCCTGATGGAAGAATGTAAGCAACAGTCTTTAAAGTATGAGTCCCTATTGCCTGTCTAGAAATTATTCCCAAACCAAACAGATTTACAATTTTAGTAAGATTATGTGTGCCTAAAGTTTGCGCTGTTGTAATTCCTGAAGGCCTAATTCTAGTTAATGTTGCTAGTCTTGGAGTTCCTGTTGTTTCAGTACTTGTTTGGCCTGAAGGTAAAATATAAGCTCTTGTTCGTAAAGTGTGTGAACCAATTGTTTGAGCTGAAGCAATACCTAAATTAAAGAGATTAAGTATCTTAGTAATATTTGGTGTACCAAATATTTGAGCAGTTGTTATTCCGCTTGGTCTTATACTTGCTAATGTTTTCAGTCTTGTGTTTGTAGATACATTTTCGGCAGTAATTACAGAAATATGACCAATACTTCCAGCATTTGATAATACCGGAGTGCTAATTTGTTGAGCAGAAACTTGTCCGCTTGGTCTTATATTTGCATTATTTGTAAGTCTATTAGTGCCTATATTTTGGTCTGAAATAATACCAGAAGGTCTTATATTGCTTCTTAATATTGCTGTGCCAATATTTTGTGCAGAGCTTATGCCGCTTGGTCTGATATTAGCAGCACCTTGAGAAAGTCTATTTGTGTTGCTTATAGATTCAGCTGATGTTATACTTGTTATTGGGCCAGCAAATTGAGCTTCTATATTAGTCAGGTTATCAAATACAGAATCTGAGAATGCAGCAATACCTAAGAAACCATCAGTATAAGTGCTATCATTAACTGTCAGAGTGGCAGCTAAAGTGCCACCACCATCTTTATAGAGTCTAGCAGTTATGTCTCCATTGCTTGCCCAGTACATTGTGATTCTGTACCATGCACCAACTTGTACAAGGCCTGTAACATTAATAGAAGCTATTACTGTACTACTAATACCTCTTCTAATTTGGAACGATCTTGTTGAAGCTTGAGCATCATTATTTCTAGGATCGATAACAGCAAAGTAGCCATTCATTACATTTGCTGGCTGTATACCTACACCTACACCAGACAAACCATTTGATGTGTCAACTCTTAAGTAAGAAGCCCAGAAGAATGATGGTCCTCTATCATAATAACATCTGTATGCAAGAACTTTATTACCCGCAGTGCCGGTTCTTCTTAGTGAATATCCACCAGAAATCCATAAATCATATGTATTGTCCCAAACAAATGCACTAGTATCTCCGTAGTTAAATACGTTTCCACCTTGTAAATCATCATAAAATCTATTGGTTAGCTTCCATGAGCTTATAGATTCTTGACTTGCAATTCCTGAAGGTCTAATTGATGCTCCAGATCTTAATCTGTGAGTGCCTAAAGAATCAGCAGTGTTTATGCTATTAGGTAGAATTCTTCTGATTGCTGCCAATCTTGGAGAAGGTATAGTTTCATTAGAAACTTGTCCACTAGGTCTTATTCCACCACTTGTTCTTAGTCTAGGTGATGGAACAGTTTCAGTGTCTGTAATAGAAGACGGACTGATACCTTCTAAAGAAAATAATCTGTTAGTGCCAATACTTTCAGCAGATGCAATATTGATATGTCTGATGCTTCTTAAGAGAGCATTAGTAGATGATAAAACTTGACCACTCGATATAGATTGTGGATAAATATTGTAATTTATTCTAATTCTTAAGTTTGATATAGTTTGAGCTGTAACTATACCTGATGGTCTTATGTTACCAACAAGTCTTGTATTATTGAGAGTATTTACATCTTGAGCACTTGCAATACCAATATGAATAATATTTCTTGCAGTACTTAATCTGTTAGTGTTTGATAAAGTCTGGGCAGATGAAATTGTAATTGGATAAACATTAGCTCTAGCAAATAATCTATTTATACTTGTCATCACCTGAGCTGATGATATATTGATATGATTGATATTAAATCTAGTTGTTAAAACATTTGTATTTGATAGAATCTGAGCAGATGAAATTGCTGTTGGATTTATTCTAAATATTGTAGATAGTCTATTTGTTCCTATTGATTCTATGGATGTGATGCTTGTCGGAAATATTCTAGCAATAGTTTTAAGTGTATTTGTGCCTAATTGTTGACCGCTAGTTATAGAAGAATGTGTTATTCTATAAAGTGCATATAATAAGTTTGTTCCAGCAACTTGAACAGAAGCTATAGAATTAGGATTTATTCTATTTGCTGCTGAAATTCTTGTTGTTCCAGTGGTTGCTACTGAAGATATGCCACTTGGAAAGATTCTTGCTAAAGTTCTAAGAGTATTAGTACCTAATGTTTGCCCTGATTGTATGCCAGATGGAATAATTCCATTAAGAGTAGAAAGTATATTTGTTCCTAAAACTTGCCCTGAAGCGATATTAGTATGTCTTATGCTGTAAGCTGTTCTAAGAGTATTTGTTCCTAAGGATTGAACAGATCCAATATTAGAATGGTTGATTCTGTATATTGTAGCTAAAGTATTTGTGCCTAAAGCTTGTGCAGATCCAATATTAGAATGTAAGATTCTGTATATTGGCGATAGTCTGTTATTTCCAGTTGATTGTGCTGATACTATTCCTGATGATGTGATGCTATAAGCTGTCTTAAGGGTGTTAGTTCCTAAGGCTTGAACAGAACCAATATTTGAATGATTGATTCTGTATATTGTAGCTAAAGTGTTAGTGCCCAAAGACTGTATAGAAGCAACTCCAGAATGATTAATTCTGTTTACTGTAGACAATCTGTTGCTTCCAGTTGATTGATTAGATGCTATACCTATAGATGTGATGCTATAAGTTGTTCTAAGTGTGTTTGTTCCAAGAGATTGAAGAGAGTCAATATTGGATTGTCTTATTCTATATATTGTGGCAAGAGTATTTGTACCCAGTGCTTGAACAGATGTTATCCCAGTGGAACTAATTTTGAAAATCGGATTAAGCGTATTAGTATTGCTAAGATTTTGTGCTGATGATATACCTGTAGATGTAATACTTCTTTGTGCACTTATTCTGTTTGCAGTAGATAAAGTTTGAGCTGATGCTAATCCAACAGCATTTATATTTCTTCTTAGTGTATTTGTTGAAGTGACAGATTGAGCTGAAACAATTCCAGTGCTTCTTATACTTCTTCTTAATATATTTGTTGATGATAATATTTGAGCACTAGTTATGCCAGAATGATTTATTGTTCTTGCAGTTCTAAGTCTATGAGCAGTACTTACGTTTTGTGCGGATACAAGAACAATGGTCTTGAGTATTCTTGTTAGTCTATGAGCGGTTGAAACAGTTTGAGCAGAAGCAATACCTGAATTATCAAAGTTTAGGATTTGTGTTCCGCCACCTGATGAAGTGTAGTAAATTGTTACATACACTTGGTCAATATGTGCTGATGGTGTTGCTTGAGGCTCTTCATCTAACGCAAAACCAACGGCTAAAGAAACTCCAAAGCCTGCTCCATTTACATCAGATGCTGTCCATGTTGTTCCCCATAAATCGGTAGGACCGCCGTAAACTTGAGCAGTTTCAGTTGCATTCCAAGTATAAAGAGTTGGGGATGGTTTCTGTATTACTAAACCACCCTTAAGAAGATGAACAAAAGAGTCAGCTATGATATAACTTCCACTTTGTTGATTATTAGCTCTTACCGTTACTTCTATGCCATCTACAGTTGCACCTGATGGTATTGTAGTAACAATTTGCCTTACATCTAAAACATCTGATTGACCCGTAGGATTTAGAGGAGGAGCGCCACCATAATATCCAAATACAGTATAAACATTATCGTTATTAGTAGCATTTGATGGATTAGCCCAGTACCAATCTCCTTGTGCACCCCCTGACATTGTGGATGCATTGACATTGGTAAATGTTGTAAAGTTAGATGATTGGCTTGCCATGGATATTCTTCAGAAAAAGTATAGTATCTATTTCTACAAAGCAAAGAAAAAAGCCTAATGGAAAATACCATTAGGCTTTAATTCTAGAGGCTCAAATTACAATTGGACAGATTCTTCTGTGTTAATTGCAACAGGAGACATTGAAACAGAAGCATTGATCTTAGCAATATCATCTGCTGAAATTTGACCAAATGCTTGCTTAAGTGCAACCAATCTAGCTTTTTCTTCTTTCAATGCAATGACTCTGTCAATTTCAGCTCTTGCTTCACCAAAAGCTTTGAATGCTGCATCATACATTGCACCGAGTTCTTCATCTGAAATTTCTAATACGTTCATTATAATTTTCCTTATAACTTAAAGATTTTGTTGCTACCAGTGTCCCAGATGATTGTGATATCACCGCCGTTACCTGTAACAGGCATTGCGGTAGCAGTGTCAAAGAATGCAACTAAGAATGATGTAGCTTCAGTACCAGCCTTCTTGTAGATAACAAATGCGGATACAACTGCACCTGAAGGTACTTGATAAGCAGTGGTAGTTGCAAATGAAGCATTGTAACCAGCAACACCATTACCGTAAGAAGCACCATGCAAACCGAATGTGTTTGCGACACCTGCTGCGTAGCCAGCACCTGGAGTAGTTGATTCATAAGTTCTGTGAGTTGCAGGGATTTGTGATAGATATGTGACTGCATAACCAGCACCAGCAGGAGTCTGTGCAGAATCGTTAGCTGGGTTCCATGCATAACCAGTGGCACCAGTAGCAGACCATGTATATTGAGTAGTGATACCACCATTCAAGAACATAATGTGGAAATTGGCGCCATTCCAAAGCAATGAGTTACTTTGGTTAAGGTATGACTCTCTTGCCCAAGGATATAAAAAGTTTGCCATATAATTTGTCCTCTAAAAAATTTTCATTTTTTTGTTGTTGTTATAGATTTCTCATTTTAGAAGTCGCTATCCTTCGAAATACTTTTATCAACAACAACTAATGTCTGAACTTTGTCACCATTGTCCAAACCTACAATTTTGCTTCCTGTAGTAGTTTTTCCTTTGGAGCGCAAATCCTCCACGGACATCCTAATCATTTTTCCTTTCTGTGTTAATACAAGAAAATCCTTTCCCTCATTAACTACAGCAGCACAAATAATTTGTCCGTTTCTACTTTTCTTTTCGGTGTTGATAGTTCTGCTTCCTTTTGCGTATCTGCCTGAAAGAGATTTGTATTCATCGGAATCAGTTTTCTTACCAAAACCATTTTCAGTAATGACCAAAATCTCAGAAGATTCATTATTGTTGAGGACAAGCATAGAGACAATACTGTCTTCTTCTTGGAGATTCATAGATCTTACACCTTTACCAACTCGACCAATAGATGTAACTGCATTTTCACCATATCTAACTGCAAAACCGTTAGCAGTAACAAGCATAATATCTTTATTGCCGTCTGTTACAGAAACATGCAACAGCTCATCATTTTCATTCAGGGATATTGCTTTGAGTCCACGTTTACGCAAACTTGTGTCATATTCTCTTATTTCACTTCTCTTGATAAGACCATTCTTTGTAGCCATTACAAAATAGCCATCAACATCTAAAGTTCTCAGATTTAAGAATGAAGAAACTTTTTCATCAGGAGCTAATGCTAAGAGATTAGCAGTATGGATTCCTTTGCTTGTTCTGCTAGCAACCGGAATTTCATAGCCCTTCTTTTTGAGAAGATTGCCTTGGTTAGTAAAGAATAAGAATAAATCATGTGTAGAACCAGGGAATATACTAGAAGCTTCATCTTCTTCACGACCCTTAACAGCAATGACTCCCTTTCCGCCACGGCCTTGGGACTTGAATGTGTCTAATGGCAATCGTTTAATATATCCATCTTTTGTCAAGGAAATAAGAATCTGCTCTTCAGTAATGAGATCTTCATAATTAAGGTCATCTACAGAAGGAACAATTTCACTTCTTCTATCATCACCAATCTTTTCAGCAAGCTCTAGTTGTTCTCTTGAAATAAATGTAAGCATTCTCTTTTCAGAAGACAGGATTCCAGTAAGCCATTCATTTCGCTTTGTAAGTTTGTTAAATTCATCTTGCATACCAGCAGTGTCAAGCTTAGTAAGATTACCCAAAGTAATCTTAAGTACTGCATCAGCTTGTTCAGGTGATGTAACAAAACCTTGAGCTATAAGTTCTTGCTGTGCCACTTCCCGATTATCAGCTTCACGAATAAGTTTGATAACCGAATCAATTTTATTGGTAATCCCAATAAGCCCATCAAGGATATGGATTCTTCTATTGTTTTTATCAAGTTCTGCATTGAATTTTCTTGTCAAAACATCCTTTCTATGATTTACAAACACTTCTACCAGTTTAATGATAGGCACGTTCTCGACAACTTTTTTACCGTCAAGTAGTACTGTTGTGTTAACTGAGAAATTAGTTCTTAGACAAGTATGCTTAAGAATTAAGTTCTGGACTACATTGGTATTAACATGCTTGCTTATCCAAACACGAATATCCATACCTTTTTTGTTTGAGAGGTTCTTGAGATTTGTAATACCTTCAATTTTCTTGGATTCAACAAGGTCTTTTATTTCTCTACAAAATCCTTCAGCAGAACCACCATATGGAAGACCTGTGATTTTGATGTATTGTTGGCCATTCTTCTCTTGTTCAATAGAATGATAGCCTTCGATTTGAATAGTGCCACGCCCTGAAGTAATGTAATTCTTAATTCCGGTTGTACCTAGAATCTTACAAGGCACAGGAAAATCAGGGCCGGGAAGATATGACATAATCTCATCTTCAGATAAATCTGGATTCTTGATATATGCATCAATAAGGCTAGCCACTTCTTTCAAGTTGTGCGGTGCCATATTAGTTGCCCAACCAACTGCAATACCACTACATCCATTTACAATCAAGTTAGGAATAAGAGATGGTAATACAGTTGGCTCCTGCATTTCATCGTTGTAGTTAGATATATAGTCAACTACATTTGCACTCAATTCGGAAACCATTTGATCTCCGAAAATGGAAAACTTGGCTTCTGTGTATCGCATAGCAGCTGGTTTATCTTCAGGTGCAGGAGAGCCAAAGTTTCCCTGTGGAGAAATCAATGGGTATCTTAGAGACCACTCTTGTGCCATTCTAACCAGTGTTGGATAGACTACTGCTTCACCATGAGGATGATAATTGCCTGAAACATCGCCACAAATCTTAGCGCACTTTTTTGTTTTACCAGTAGATCTAAGAGACAGATCATTCATGGCAACTAAAGTTCTTCTTTGCGATGGCTTTAGACCATCCCGAGCATCAGGTAAGGCTCTGTCTTCCATAACTGCAAATGCATAATTTGTAAATCTTTCGTCAATTAACTCAACAAAATCTTTATTGATTACAACATCTTCAGCTACATTTTGTACTGTGACTTCTGTTGACTTGCTTTTTCTCATTCTGCTACTTCCAATGCTCTTGCTGCGGATTTTTTGATGATGTGTTCTTTTCTAGGACCAACTTCACTTCCCATAAGGACAGAAAGCATTTTTGATGATTCTTCCACATCTTCAACATTGACTTTGATGATTTGTCTTGTTCCTACTTCCATTGTTGTATGACCAAGTTCATCACCATCCATTTCACCTAATCCTTTGAAACGGGTAACTTCTATTTTATCACCATATTTCTTGCGATAAGAATCAAGTTCTTCATTGGTGTGAATATAAAACTTTTGGTTTTTTACATTGACTCTGTAGAGAGGTGGTTTTGCAAGATACAGCTTTCCTGCAGTAACAAGAGGTCTCATGAATCGATAGAAAAATGTCATCAACAATGCAGCTATATGAGCTCCATCATCATCAGCATCAGTCATGATAACAATTTTGCCATATCTCAAGTCTTCAATTTTGAATTCATCTCTAATTCCTGTTCCTAATGCTGAAATAATTGATGACACTTCTTCGTTTTGAATCAAACGGGCATAGTCATTCTTTTCAGGATTGATGATTTTTCCACGTATAGGCATTACAGCTTGAAATTCAGGATCTCTACCAAACTTGCTTGAACCGGCTGCAGAATCTCCCTCAACAATAAATAACTCAGTGTTAACATTGTCTTCAGAATTACAATCTGAAAGTTTTCCTGGAAGAGACCCTGTTCTACCTAAAAAGCTTTGTCTTTTGATTGTTTCGGATGCTCTTTTTGCTGCTGCTCTAGCTTTAGCTGCTCTTAATGCTCTTTCAGCAATAGTCTTTACAATGAGTGGATTCTTTTCAAAATATTCAGTTACAGCTTCAGAAAATAATCTGTTAACCACACCTTCAACTTCTTGAGAGCCAAGCTTACCCTTTGTCTGACCTTCGAATTGAGGCTGAGGCAAGCGAACACTAACAACAGCAATAATACCTTCACGGATATCTTCTCCACTTAGATTGGCATCTTTTTCTTTGAGGACACCGGATGATTTTGCAAATTGATTGACAATTCTTGTAATAGAAGTCTTGAAACCGCTTAAGTGTGTACCGCCATCTGCAGTGTAAATATTGTTAGCATAAGTGTAAATAGATTCTTCATCTTCTTCACCATATTGGAATGAGATTTGAACATTTACTTTTCCTGATTTATTATCAAAGAAAAATGGACTTGAGGGATAAACTCCTGTTCTATTTGAGGCTAAAAAGCTTACATAATCAGCGATTCCACCCTCAAAATAAAACTCTTCTTTTGTACCAGTATGTTCATTTTTGTAGCAGATTCTTAATCCGCCATTAAGATAAGCAGTTTCTCTTAGCCTACGGACAAGAACCACTTCATCAAATTGAATATTTTTAAATGAATGATTGTACCAAGAATTGTATGCTTCGATGTAAATACCATCAGCGTATTGCATAGATTGGAAACATTCAATAAATTTATTTAAATCTACTGGTCCTGATATTAAGGCTTTTCGCCATTTACCAGAACATTCAGCAAAGATTTCGTCAATATCAAATTCATCAATTAAAACTTCACGGAAAGCATCTTCCACAGCAAACTGACCAAAGATATTGTGGTCAGGAGTAAATGTGATTTTTGTACCTGTCGAAGAGGATGTGCCTATTTCATTTACTTTTGAAACTGGTATGCCTCGTTCGAATGTTAACAAATATTTTTTCTTATCACGAGATACTTCAGCATCAAGACTCAAGGAAAGAAAGTTTACACAAGAAGCTCCAACACCATGAAGACCACCTGAAGCTTCATAGCCTGAGCCATCATCACCAAATTTTCCACCGGCATGAAGCTCAGTAAGTACAATTTCAAGAGTACTTCGCTTTTTTGGATCTTCTTGCTTAATTGCTACTGGAATGCCACGTCCATTATCTATAATGGTCATGCTTCTGTTGTCTTTAGAAACAATCACATCAATCTTAGAACAATGCCCCGCCATATGCTCATCAACTGAGTTGTCAAGGATTTCCCACACTAGATGGTGAAGACCTTTTTTGCCAGTATCGCCAATATACATAGCAGGTCTTGTTCTTACTGCTTCTTGACTTTCAAGAATTTGGATTGAATCTTCGTTGTACTGATTTGCCATTCGAGCTTCCATTCAAGCATAAAAAAATGCTGTGATAATATACCACAGCATTATACGCTAAAAGCTCAGGTTTGTCAAATAATAGGGGTAATTTTGTCCGATAAATGGTGAAATCCCAGTGTGTCTAAGGTTTCACTTAATCTTACCATTCTTCTGTGGTGCTTTATGCTAGCCATCAAGCCACCACCACCACCTGCTGGAGCTTCTTTAGATTTCGCCTTTGAAATACCAAATGATATAGCTTTAATCGAATTGACCATATCTTCTAGCGTAAGATCTAAATCATCAAGATTTTTTCCTGATGGTAATCTTTTCCATTTTGAATCATCAGTTGCTTCAACTTCTTTGTCGTCAACTTCTTTTTTTGGAACTCTTTCGCCCACTTTGCCTGGGCTTACTCCGCCAAACTTATCTCCGCCATATTCTTGCCAGATTTTATTTGCTAATTCTTCCTCAGAATTGGTACCTTCATTTTTTGATGATGAAAAAGTTTCAGCTAATAATTTTTCCACATTAGCATCTTTTAGTATCATTCCCATATTTTCTAATGGAAATTTCAAGTTGGTTGAACTTGTTGTTTGAGTGGGTCCAGCTGCTCCACCTGCGGTAGGAGCACCCATAGCTCCACCCATAGGAGGCATACCCAAAGCTAATCCAGGGTCAGTAGCTGGCATGCCCATACCTGCAGAAGGATCTGGTGGTGGAGCAGCAGCTGCAGCTGCTGGGTCTTCTTGTGCTAGCCTAATAAATTTTGACATTATCTTATTGGCGCTGATATGAAATCAGTTCTATGTTTACCTGCTCCAGGAGTTTTCAATGCTTCATCTGTTTGCTGAGCATTGTCTAATTCTTGTTCAGATGGTACTTCATCTTTTTCATCAAAATCAAGATATGAAAGAACGTCAGGATTTAAAACTTCCATCATTCCCCATTTAGGTTTGTTTGTTTGAGCAACTCTATGTAATACTTGATTATTGGAAAGCCCTCTACCATCAATATAATCATCTTCATCATCCCAAGAGTTAACTGTGCCCATTGCTCGTAAAAGAGCATCTGTCATTTGTGCTTCAGCAATTTTTGGATTATCTCTTCTAGCTAATCTTTTTTGTCTATTTGTTGATTCATAAATAGAGGTTGCAATTGCTATGATTTTAGCTTGTTCCTCTTGATTGTGGACATCTTTTGCTATGTCTTCAAGTAATGAATGCATTTGGGCTTCGGTATTTTGCATTTGATTCTCTCTCGGCAAGTATTATATCTTTTATATTTTATATACAATAGAAGACTTTCCTTTTTTTAATCTTCTATTGTTTTATATTCTACTTTAAACTTTATATTCCTGATTTTTCCATTAGTGTTAATTTGATTGTTTGATAAAACAGTGGAGGATGGTGCTTTTATTGCAATAGCAAATCGTCTACTTGAAGCAATTGAATCGGTGTTTAGTTTTGCAAATCCAAGATTAAAATAGTTACTGCTGCCAATACCAATTTTTTGCCATGTTGTCGGAGAAGATTCAAATAAGCCTTCCGCAGATACTTCTTCCCATTCTATATTATCAGTATCCAAAATATATTCATATGCATTAGTTATAGTGATTGCTCTAGGATTACCAATCTTTATTCTGTAAATTTTTCCAGAATTGTCAGTTCCACTTAATACAGTCACACATAACTGAGGAACAATATCGGCAGAAGAGTTTAAATCGCTTGCTCTTTGCCAAATATTATTAGATAGATCTGTAACAATATAAATGCCATTTTGAGTTTGTGTGGATTGGTCTTTAAGAAGAATTCTTGAACCTTTTTCTAAAACATAATCATCTATTGATGTTGGTAAAGTACCAGATAAATTAATATTTGCTGTACTAGCGCAATCTACATCTGCCAAAACATTGTTTTCAATTGTTTCTGCCCAATACAATGAAGTGGTGCCTAAAATAGCATTAGCTGGGTCAGTACATGATAGGGCATAATATCCTATATTTTCATTTCCATTCAAGACTTTAGTTCTTTTATTTAAGCTTATTTCTGAAGATTCGTTTAAGTCTTCATATCTAGATAAGTAATAAGAAATATTTTCATCAGTTACATAGATGCCATTCTCAGTGCTAGCAACTTGATTTAGAGCTAAAATTCTTGTGCCTTTTTGGAAATTGTTATTTATTTGGAAATTTATATCTGAAACAGAAAAAGTGTTAGAAATTGCAATTCCAGATGATGATGCAAATCCAACATTTGAATAATTTGAAATATAATTTCTTTCAAACCAACTTATTTGACTCACACCAACACCAGTGTTTGAGGGGTTAAAATAGAGTTCATATTCTTTATTAGTATTTTGGTCTAATACATAACAATTGGTGATAGAAAATAAACTTGTATTACCAGAACCACCTTCACCTACTCTTGTTAATGTAGGTAATATGTTTTGAGTGAATCTACCAATGTATTTTTCTGATGCTGATGATTGTGAATATAAGAAAACTTTTTCATTAGCACTTAAGGTGTAACTATCTATGGAATCAGGAAAAGTTGAAAGTAAATCTGAACTTGAATAGTTTGAAGATGTTCTAACTGCTGAATCTATAGTTTGCCCAGCACCAACTAAATTCCAATTCATTGGAGAGGTTCCAATGCCATAGGGAGTGCTATCAGGTAAGACTAATTCATAAGTTTTATTATTGAAAGATGTTCTACCTAATGCTCTCATTTGTGCATTAGTTTTTAAGTCATTTGATCTTTCTAAATTGTAAAAAGTATTGACAACCGTAGAATAAACACCATTTTCAACTGGATTCGATTGACTTCTTAATAAAATATTTTTATTATGAGTTACAGCTGCGCCACTTACTGAACCGCCTAAATCATCTAAATCTGAAATATTTCCGGTTGCTATGATGTCAACATAATATTTAGTTGAGTCATTTTCCTTAAACCATTTTCTGTAATCAGTTTCTCTATCTGTCGCAGAAGGATTGAAATGCAAGAAATATGTATCAATTCCATCACTGGCCTTAAGAGCAACCATTGGGTCAGCAAATCCAGCATTGTAAGATAAAGTTACTGGATAATAACTATCTGTTTCAAACTTATATAGTTTTTGATCATGTTTACCTGATCGATTGTGAACAATAAGCTCATTGTTGTCATTGTAATATGAGCTTTGCAAAGTAGAAGCTATACCAGTTGTATTGTTTGACAAAATTAGGATATTATCTGATGAAGATAATGATAAGCTATCAAACCATTTTCCTGTGGTAAAAGATGAGCCGCTAAATGTAACTTTTTCTAAGTATACGCCACCAGTAAATAGACCAGTAGATACACCTGTGCCTGGTAAAAATTGATTCATATCATAGTAGTCAGCTGTAAAAGCTGAGCCTACTTTTCTGATATATCCATCTTGTGATGGTCTATAGGTATAGAAATAATTGTTGGTTGAACCAATGCTTACAACTGTTTTAAGTTGCGAATTGTAAAGCTTACTATCATCAAAAGTGTTGTACCAAAGCGATTTGTCAGTGTTAAAAAGATTATCGGTGGTTGTAGCATAACCAGTAGTATTACTTACTTGGAAATATGTATTTTCTTTACTATATATATTATCAGTTTTGACAATAGATGTTGAGCTTGCAATTGCTTTATCTTCAAGAACTTGTTCTGCTAAATAATATCTATTGAATAAAGATTTGTCTATTTCGTTGTATCTTGGAGTTTCATCTGAATTATATAAATAAAGATAAAATTGGTCACCATTTGAGCCAATGTCATTATATCTAGCCAAATATCCATCAGATGCAAATAATTCATAATCGACATCTTCTAAATATTCTGTAGCTACTCCACTAGAATTCACAACAACTACTTTTGAATGCAAGAAGTTGTCCAAAGACCAATAATATGTAGTGCCTGAACCTCCATATCTTATCACAGGGAAAGAGTCGTCTGTTATGGAGAATCCTGAGTGAATATCAAGCCTTTTCCAATGATCAATATGGCCATTTGCTGAGTTTTGTTTTACTCTTCTAAGATAGTATGTCCAAGTTGTGGTATTTATATATGCGATTTGATATATACCGTTTGCATCAGGCAAATTAGATTCATGGTATCCAGTATCACTGTCTTGATAGATAACCCTGTCACCAATCTCGTAGTAATATTTTACTAATGAATTGTCTTTGAGACTGAAGAGTTTATAGCCTCTTGATACAATCAGCATGTCTCCATCAACAACATCACTATTGGTCAAGTCTCCAGTTATAAAATGTTGTATTGGGGCTAATTTGAAATACGTGCTTAGATCGCTAGTATTCCATGATAATCTTACTTCAGAATTTTTTACATAAATTTCTTGCCCAGCATTATATTGCAATAGGTCATTTGCAGTTATTGCAGAAGACCCTAAGGCTGATACATTTGCTGAATATCCAAGTACGCCTTGCATATAAACTATATCTGATGTAAATGCAGAACCAGCTGTTAGATATCCTTTTTCAATTCTTACTTTGGTTGGTCTTTCATAAGGGCTACCAAAATCTTTTATGTTAGTTCCAGAAATGTAAGATGTTGAAATGTTAAATTCTTCGTGCTTTGTAAAATACACACTTGAACCAGCACTAGATCTTACAGCACGATATATCCCGTTACAAGTTGAACCAGAAGCTGAAGTGCTGCCTATAAACACTAATACATCTTCATTATTATTTACAAATGTACTCTCAGACAATCTTGATGTTATAGCTGTGCCTGATGATAAAGGAATATTGCTTACAGCAGAAACGCACAAAACACCCTTGACTTTATACTCTTGGAAGTCTTGCTTATACCAGTCAAGTTCCAATTCTTGTAATAAAGCACTTCCTTTGTAATCTTCTGTGAAATATTTTTCACTATCAGCTGTGCTTGGAAATATCAATTCTGGGACATATACATTTCCATGAATATCATATGGCCTTGAAGTTGTTGCAGCACCAGTATTATATGCTTGCAAAATACCAGTAATTTGACTTCTAAAATTCGGAGATATATTGTATGAACCAGCATTGCTATTTGATAATAAATTTGAATATATATCAATAAACCATGATTTTATTGAGTCTGAATAATTAAATATTCCCTTTTGAGCTGCTCCAACTGTAGCATCATAAATTCCATTTATTGTATTGCTGGTTGTATTTACTAACACTTTGTCTGATGTTGAAATACCTGTATTGAAGTCATCAGGAGATATATATTGCCCACTAGTGATTCTATCTTTGACTGTGATTGCATCTACAGTGACAATTGAAGCAGAAGTAATATCAACAAAAGAAACACTAGTGCTTCCTGCAGATACATTATCTAGTGAAGAATATAGGAAGTAAGTTGTTGCAGTTCCAGCAGATGTAGCTAAAGCTCCATTTACAATTTGATAAGTGTTGTAAAAACCTAAACCAAATGTATCTCCTGCACTTGCCTTGACTGTATAGATTCCATTTTGTTCCTGAGATGTTGATTGTCCGTTTACTAATACTCTTTGGCTAATTCCAATACCAGTGTTAGCAAATTTAGAAGCAATAACTTTATTAAAGTCAGAAACTTGAGTGCTGATAAGATTCTTGACAGGCTCAAATGTATATGGCAAATATCTATGGCTAACTTCAATAGTGTCAGAATTTAAGTTGAAATTAGTCAGATACGGTTTTGTTTTACCTAAGTAAAAATATTGTGAGCTTATTTCAGATTTGCTGTTTGTTGCTTTTATTATTGTGTGAGTAAATCCGGCACCAGTTTTGAATGAGTCGTTTCTTATCCAAACACTGTTAAATGCAGTCCCTACACCCACAGAATTGATAGTATATACACCACTATAAGCTGAATTGTAGTGCTTCACTAATACTTTTTCAGAAGAACTTGTGGTGACTGAAATTCCTGAGAAATTAGTAATATGTGATGGTGTACTTGTTAAAGTTCCAGCTGATACTGTATCAAAGGAAAATCCAATGCCGCTTCCAGAAGCCACTTCATAATAATAATCAACATTGAAAGTGTCATAAAAATGAGTTGCATCTGTCCAAGCAAAAGAATTAGTTGTTCCACCACCTGAAGTTGCTGCTATTGCAGAATAATATCTGTAGTATTTTCCACCATATGTAGTTCCATTAAGAACTTGTGTTGATACTGGAACATTTCTTGAAATATTACTAAGAGCTGTATCCCAGAAATTATCTAATGTATTTGTGCTTGTATTGGTGTTTACAATAGTGTTTTTACCAGAAGCATAAAGGCTAGAAATGTAATAAATACCATTTTGCCTTCTGTCAGTTTGTTCTTTAACAAGAACTCTATCATTTAGTGCTATTTGAACATTATCAATTATATTTGTAGCAATAGTTAATGCAGAACCAGCACCTGTTGATAAATTTGAAGTGGTAGCTACATCTACATCAGCTAATTTGTAAGTTGTTGTTCTGTCAACCCATATGACTCCAGTAGTTCCTGATGCTGCAGTTTGGAAAGGTGTATAGCCCTCCATATATGCATACCAAGAGCTGCTTCCAAAAGAAACAATTTTACCAGCTGTAATAATATCTTCAGCTTTATAGTAAATTAATGCAGATGTAGCAGCTCCTGATGTAACTGTGTTAGTGGTTGCAAAAATGTCATAAAAACCATTTTCAGCTGCACTAGATTGACTTTTGATAAGGATTTTTGAATCTTCAGTAACTTTTACACCATCAACATAATATGGTATCTTAAGTCTATTTACTCCGCCAACAGTTTCGCTAGGAATATTAAGATTTGTAGCAACTAATGAATTGGGAAGATTAAATAGATTGTAAGTATCTAGAGATGTTATTCTGAAATCAAATCCTATATCTGAAACTATAGAAAGACCATCAGTTGACTTGATAGTTGGAAATTCGCTGTTTTCATAGATATCAGCAAATTCGTTATCAAGCCATAGCTTAATGTCATTCACGCTTGAATTAAGCCATCTTAATTTATATAATCTTTTATTCCAAGATTCAACAGCAACAGTTCCAAAACCAGCATAGGGTATTTCTCTGTTGATTGTAGAGTTTAAATCAGATGTGCTTAATTCA
>JACCDO010521734.1_pt1 | contig 17002 bp, 15 predicted proteins | sample 7446101 | NCBI WGS metagenome assembly JACCDO01 (sample SAMN15323440, study PRJNA562643) | freshwater metagenome | isolation source: river surface water | place: USA:Blue River Watershed | collected 2017-08-16 | reverse complement strand
CCCATTCAGCTTGGTCGATTAAACCATCCATGTTGTAGTCATATTCATCAAATAAACTGTGTGCTTGATGACCTTCATCAAGACTTGCTAATTGTTCTTCAGCTTCAGCAATTTGTTCATGAAGATTTGCAATTCTTCTTCTTAAAGATGCAGTTCTATTCATTTTATTATCTCCTTTTACGAGGAAAGTCGGGGGTAAAAATAATTTCTGTGTCAGGACTTAAATTATGTTTTTTAGCCCATGCTTTTGTAGGTGTAAATACAATTTCTTGTATAGGTTGACTTGGAATAACACCCCTTCTACCAATAGAAGTTTGATCAATGACTTCATTGACTTGTTGTTTATTCATTCTTCTTCTACTAGAGACAGGTGCTGTGGGTGTTTGTGATGGTAGAACCATACTTATAAGTTCTGTTCTCCATTTATTAGGTCTTTGGTTTTCTAAACCAATATAGAATAAATCACCTACATTTACATTTACTGTATACCAAGCACCTTGATCGCCACGATCAAAGGTCTTTGTAGATAATTTAAACTTAGCATAAACTTCACCTTTTTTATTTTTAGTGAAACCTATACAAATACCCTTGTTATATCTATAAGCAAATTCACTTACATTGTCTACAAGTGTATCTATTTCTATATCACCACTTCTCTTAATAGATTCAGCTAATGCCTTACGAGCATATGCAGTAGCCATATCTTGTCTATATTGTGGTTGTGGTGCAGTTCCCTTTTTAGATGAATATACAAATTCTAATACTACAGGTGCTGTTGTTTCTACTGTCTGTTTAACAGATTTACCTTCATATTTTGTTTTAGCATATCTATATAGACCTGTTTCTTTACCTGCTTTAGCTGTATTTGCTCTTGAACCAGCAAAAGCATAACGAGCACCATAAGGATTACCAAATTTACTCATTTTTCTTACAGAGATAACACAACTTGATGGTGTTTTATCTATTTTAGAAATAATAAGGACTTGGTTATGTAATTCAGCACAATTTACTTTATTAGCTTCATTGGTACAATTATTACTATCTACGAAAACTAATTCACCTACTTCTAGTTCTTTACCTAAAGAAGTCTTAGGTACTGTAGGGTCTGTAGCATTAGGGTCTTTATATGGGACACCAGCTTCGGTTAATCGTTGTACAAATTCTTCTTCTGAATAAGGTCTATTAGAAGGATTTGTTGTACATCTCATAATTGCCCAAGCAGCAAATTCTGCTGGTCTATCATCTCTTGTTGATGCTTCTAAAAAAAACATTTGAAATACCTCTTATGTCTTATAAATACATAAGAGAACTATATATAAATACTTAATTAAGGGGCTCTTCTGTTTTATCGTCAAAAATATTAGTAAGCTCAGATTCTATTTGAATTGCTATGTTATCTAAAGAATAAGTTTTACTATCTTCAAACACTAATTCTTCATCTACAAGATTGAAATTGATAATACTGATTAACTTATTATCTCCTATACCCTCATAGGACACTATAATACGATTCTCTGAATCTGAATAAGATTCCGCTATAAATACATAGCCTATAATACCCTCTTCTTTTAAGAGAGTTTTAATAATTCCTCTCCAAAAAGGTTTAGGAATAAAATCTTCTTGTGTAATATCTTCTGATAATAATCCATCTTTGAAATCGAGGTAATAAGGTTTATGGGGATAAAAAGTATCTCCATCTTTTTTAAAGGTAATGACATGGCTAGGGATAGCAGTTTCTTTAGACCATCCTATGGTTTCATGCCATAGTTGTAAAAATTTAATAGCGTTCATGGATGCCCATGCTAAAGAACCTTTAGCAAATAATTCGGCTGAATTTGAATCTAACATTATTGTAAATCTCCTTACTTTTCTTGTATATCTATTATAGTATATACAAAGGAGTCTCTCATGGAAGAAGATTTAAGAAAAAAAAGATTTTACAGAAATACGATGTTAGCTCTTAATAATGCTAAATCTATATTAAGGGATTTACAATCTAAACTCTCACGAGAAAATGAAGATATTAGTGAATTAAAGAGAATAGTTTCAGACCTTGATTCTTATATAAATAGTCGTGTTATCAGAGAGAAAAAGAATAAACCTTCTTCTAATTAGCACTAAAATCCCAATTCCAACTTAATATCGGTATCCTATCTGATCTTTCTCTTTTTACTTCTTCATATTCTTTATCTATATATATCTTTAAACACTCCCTAGAATCTTCATATTCAATAATATAACCATCTTCTTTTTGAGATAAGACACCATAAGCTATTGTATCTGGATTTTGAACTATATGGGTAAATATTTCATTAAAGCAATCATCTGATAGGATACCCTCATTATTAAGTATCTTAGGTCCTATATATTCAAAAGACATCATATTCTCTTCAAATTTAAAACCTTTGAATTTGATAGTAATAAGTAAGACAGGTAATTTGACTGTTTCTTCAATAATATTTTTCCATAGGGAGTCGAGTCTATCTAGGGATTCTATAAGATTTTCTATACATGACTCTTTTATTGAGTCTAAAATATCATTATCCTTAAACATGGTTTTCTTTCTATGGTATACTAAAATAGTAAATAACTAATAAGGAGTCTCTATATGCCTATATATACCTATAAATGTACTAAGTGTAATAAAGAAAAAACTTTAAGAGTAGGTTTTTCTGATTATCCTCCAAATAAATGTTCTGACCTAGAACAAGACAATAAATGTGATGGTGAGGTTAAAAAGATATTTAATCAACCATCAGGATTTTCATTAAAGGGGTCAGGTTGGTTTAAGGATGGATATTGAGATATCTAAATATTTTATGAAGAACTATATGGATATCTAAAACAGTACTAGATATCTAAACTGTTTAGATATCAATTAAGTTTCTTAAGAAACTATTAGATATCTAACTGTGTACTGGAATTCTATTAAGAATATTATACATACACACTAATTTTCTGTCAAATTTATTTTAAAAAAAACAAAAGTCTTTAAAATCGAAGAAGACTATAACTAAAATTTAGACCCTATAAACTTATAGTCTCTTATAGTCTCTTATAGTCTCTTATAATCCCTTATAATCTCTTATAGGGTCAGTTTATTTATCTGACTTCTTCCTAGTCAATTCTATATATTTATCTAAAGCTACTTGACCTAAAATATAACCTATCTGTATAAACCCACTCGTAACGACTATTGTAATAAGTAAAGTCATAACTTGTGTGTCTATCTTATTATCTACCTTATAGAGTATATAGAAGATTATGACTTTCCAACCAAGCTCACTTATTATATAAGCTAGAAACTTCTTAGACTGAAGGGGTAACTCGACTATATCTTGAAAATCTAATTTATCATCATCTTCATTCTGTTTACTCATAGACTTCTACCTCCACCTCTAACTACAAGACCACTCTTTTCAATTATAGGTCTAGGAACATTATTATGACTTATAGGTATATTGACTTTAGTTCCACCTAGTCTCTTTTGGACTTTATCTTCATAATCTTGGTCATATAATTTATCATCACTTAAAATAGAAGGACAAGTATCTACAATAGCTTGTAGTCTTTCTTGTTCTTCAGGCAACATAAGGGGGAAAAACTCCCTAAATCCCTTACGAGCATCAGGGTCTTCATTTAAGAATCTCCATATTAAATCATCAGGTAAGATAGCTGGGTTATATTCATCCCCAGGTATACCCTTAAGGTTATTCCTACCTTGTCTATCAATCCAAAAATTTTGACCCTTAGATTTATTTACTATGTTAGTCATATAAACATCCTTATGTTGAGTATATATAAGGTCTTTTATAAAAGATTTAATGTCCCCAATTTTTAGCAATATTAAATTCAGCTCTAGTAACAGCTTTATAACCAAAACCTACAGATATAGAATCCCCACCTATAACTCTATCTCCATTTTCATCTACTTTAATGTTCATAATAGCCTTTTTAGCTTTATTACTATTCTCAGCCCATGTTTTAACTTCTTCAATTTTATCAGCCCAAGCTAATAAATATTTACTAGCTTCAAAAGGCTCACCTTTAAAGTCTGATCTGAGACCATAAGCATGGACTTGAATATCTAAGGTATCAGCAATTTGAGTAAGTTGTACAACTTGGTCTAGGGTTAAAAATTGAGCTTCGTCAATAAAGAGGATTTGGATAGGGAGTTGGGTATCTTTATCCATAATCATGCTATGAACCATTTCATAGATATTATCAGTATTAGAAATAGAGACAGCATCATGGTGGATACCGACACGGGAAGAAACTTTATTAAAACCATCACGACCTGAGGCAACAGAAGGGACAAAAATACGATTTGTGATACCTCGTTCGGTACAAGCATGGGCAGAGAGGATAAGGTTGGCTGTTTTACCTGCATTGATAGTAGAATAGATGAAAACTAACATTAGTTATTCCTTAATCTTTGGTCTAAGACTTTTTTAATTTTGTCTCTCATTTGGTTTACTTTTTGTGGTTCGATTTGTTGTCGTTTAGAAATTTCTTTAACAGTATAACCTTGAGTCATATCATCAAAAACTTTAACAAGTTCCCCTTTAAACATACTTCTGATTTCATTAATAAAAATGGGTTCATCAATACATTTTTCTTCAGTGGGGATATAATCAAAGGATTTAGAGTCTTCCTCTTTGGCAGTTTTTTCATTTTCTCTACTGTTTTTAGTTTTCTTTAAGTAGTTAAAGACAACACCTCTAGCAACTAACACAATATAAGTAGACATAGAAGATTTAGCAGGGTCAAAAGGGCAGGTACCTCTATTACGGACTTCTAGACCGTAATAAACTTCTTGGAGGACTTCTTCGGGGTCTACTTTATTTTTAAAACAGATAGGGGCGAAGTGTCTGTAGAAGATGGACTTAATATCTTGGTATTTAGCTTCAACATCAATTCCTAGTTTTTTGTTTATAATTCTTGGTATAGTAATTACAACAGGTGCTTTAATGACATCAAAAATTGAAATTAGCCCTTTAAATCTGTTTGCGTTTTTACTTGTAAAGTAGAGCTTAGGAGTTTTACCGAAGAGTTTTTTAAATTCTTTAGCTGATAGTGTTTCGCCATTATAAACAACATTATCATTTTCTAGTCTGACTTCATGTCCCCCATGAATGGTTTTAAGATAATATAGAGTAGATACATTGCTCATGTATTTTGAATCCTATTCTAGTTCCTCAACGGAGTATAAATTGAGAAACATTCAAATTTTAGAAAAAGCTAGAAGATTGAGACTCTTAGGACTTAATTGTCTTGATGGTATTATTTCTACTCAAGGTAAAGATAAAGCAGAACAAATCATTGATCTTTTGTTAGAAGCAAGTCAATTAGGTTTTAATGTCGCTGACCTAAATGATATTTTCGCTGAATGGCAAAAACCTACTACTGATGTACAAGAACAATCTGTTTCCCAAGATGTCTCTATTCCAGAAATTAAATCTATTGAAGAAAAAGAGTCTGTCAAGCCTAATTTAATTAAAGGGTCTGTTTTTGACCTTATTAAGACTAAATTCAATTTAAACTTTGATGTTGAAACTTCTTTTGACCAATATCAAAATCCTTCCCGTAAGGATGATTATCTCGATATTGAAGATATGTTATTGTCTTTAGGCTTCCCTCCTGTTTTAGCTTTAGGAGTTTTAGGGGGTTCGCATCTTACCAAAGAATTTAAAAATAAGGCATTTGATTACCTTGAAGAGAGATCAAGTAATTCATTCAATATGTCTTATCGCACTCATTTTAAGAAAACATCTGAACTTAAAGAAACCTTGTTACAATATATCGAAAGATATTTAAATTCAAACCACATTAAAATTGATATTACACCAAGACACGAATCTCTTATTGATTGGTTAAATAGGAAATTTCCTATTGTTGAAAATGATGAAACTACAATATCATGGACACCACTCTCTGAGAGAAAAATTTATAACTTTATCCAAAAAGAAATCCAATCTGTATGGGTAGGTTCAATGTATTACCATGATGGAAATACAGAAAGTCTACCTTGTGCTTTTGACCAAGAAGTTGTATCTAATGGGTTATTAAATACTACAAATGGGGTATGTGATCTTATATATAGGGATTCTATCACTAAATGTATTAATGAAATGGCTACAAAAGATAATGACTTCTTAAAATACGAAGGAACTATAAAGAAGATTTGTGAGAATCGTAATACTCCATATACCTCTAAGTTATCTGATGATATTTATCAATTTATCAGTAATTTGAAAGTCAATGGCAGTAAACCAAAGGTAGTTATGAGTGGGTTAAAACCTATTCATTATCTATTAGTTCTCGTTTGTGCTAATTACTATCTTAGTCATAAGGTTTAAACACAAGTCTTCCTTTATTATCCGATAAAGGAGTTTAAAGATGAATATCCACTTAAACAATAATCTCCTCTTATCGTTGAATAAGAGGGGGTTGTAGAAATGGTTACTCTTAAAGAAATCGTTTTTCTCTGTGCATCAATTTTAGATGATAGCAATACAGAAATACCTTTAAAACACAATGTGTATAATCAACAGACTGAAAAAGTATCTGTTTTATTAACAACTGATGAACATAAAAAGGATATGTTAAATGGTTGTATAGATATAGGTCAAAAAGCTATATCTATGAATATTGACCCTATAATAGCAATAGCTGTTGGATACCACGAAAGTCAATTTTATAAGAATATAATAGGTGGTGGGTCAATAGGTATGATGCAAGTAATCCCTAAATATTGGTGTAGGTTAGAAACAGAAGTAGAAGACTGGAATTCACCTTCTCAATATTTATGGATACCTATAAAACCTAGACCTGATAAATGTAGGAAAAAGAAACTTAGGGTAAATCACTATATGAATGAGGATTGTATTTCTCGTATATGTGATTTGAATAATTGTGTGTTAAAGACTTGTGATTTAGAAAGAGCTGGTGTAATAGCTTTATTATATGTAAAAAGTAAGAATACAAGGGAAATGCTATTTAAGTATAATAAGGGTCTTACTTGTGATAGGATAAGTAATATAGATAAGAAAAATGAATGTATTAAATCAGGTTATAAATATGCTGATAGTGTCTTATCTTTAGTTAAGAAATACAATAAGAGATTAAAGGTTGCCTTCAGATAATTCACCTAAGAATTCTGCCACCATTTGTTTTTGGACGGGTTCATCAATAAGGTCTATCTTGAAGAGGAGGTCTTTAGCGAGATTACCTAAAATATCTCTACTTTGATTATAGAAAGCAAGGATACCTGCTTTTTCTTCAGGGGTAATTTCATATACCCCTGAAGTGTTTTCTAAATTCAAGAGGTTGAGATTACCTTCAAGTTTTATAATTTCTTCTTGGTATTCTAGGATTTGTGTTGAATCAAGACCTTCTATTTGTTCTCCTGACCTTAAATTTTCTCTAATCATATTAATGATCTCATTAGCACCATTTTTGATCTGTTGTTTAAGTTCAGCCTTTTTTTCTGGTGTTGCAGAAATAGCTTTACTCTTAATTTGTTCTAATTCGTCTCTGTAAGAGTCAATCTTAGCATAAATTTTATCACCGAGAGCAGTCTTCACATCTTTATTAAAAGCATTCTCTTCTGCTTTTTCTATTCTTGAGAAGATTTTTAAGAGATCATTTAACAGACTATTGAAACTGACAACATTCGCTTCTATGATATCTTTAGGTAGTTTTAAATTATAGGTATCTAGTTTAAATTCTTGTAGACTATTTAAAACACTAGACCCCATCGTTTTCTTATATTCTTCTAATTTATGGGAGACATAAGGCAAATGATCTGCAAGATCTACGAGATGGAGCTCTATTTTGCCTATTTCTTTAATTCTTTTCTTAGGACTCATATTGGTTTTCAAACGATAATTTACGATATAAGCATCTTTTTCTGATGTTACGGTATAACCGATCTTTTCGAGAGTAGCTTTAATGATACCAATAATTACAGAAACATTATTCTTTTCAGTACTAAATCTAGAAACAGGCTTATTTAGAGAAATAATGGCGTTAACTTTTGCTTTCAAAGTCTTAATTTTTTCTGTAGTGTCTTTAATACTCTTAGTAGTTTCCTTGCGCTTTTCCTCAGCCCTAACAAAGGTATTAGCGATACTTTCATTGGTTTGATTTTTAGTAGCTTTAGTAATCCATAACAAACCTCGTTTAGTGATTCTATTGCCATCAAAAATATCATTTTCCAAGAAAGAACTGGATGTCTCTTGATTTTCTATTTTAGATTTTAACATCTGATCAAAAGGTAAACCTTGTGTTAAGATATTGATCCCTCTCTTAATATAAACAGAGGGTTGAGTACCCATCACAGGTGCCATACCTTGAGTGTATTTCACAATCTTTTCATCAAAAATTGTTTTTTGAACTTGAAGCTTCTCTTCTTTAGTTTCTTCTTTTTCATCATATCGGAAGTTATATTTAGAGGCTGGTTCTTTAAATACTCTTTTAGCATCTTGAGAGATTTCAAAATGTTTATCGAGATGTTTTTCGATACCATTGAAGAATCTAGTATAGAGACTAACAATTACAGGTGCAACACTAGTAGAAGAAACTCCAGTACCTAAACCAAATAAGTTCATCCAACTTGGTCTTTTTTCTAGGAAGTCTTTAACCTTCTCAAGAAGTCCTTTTTTCTTTTTTTCTAACATATCCATGAATAGAACAAGAGCATAACTCTTACCTAGAATAGTATAGGTCACAATATCTATATTCTCAGGTAAGTTAAATTCAATTCTGTTCTTGTCTTTTTCATTTGTTGTAAAGAAAGCAAGATCTTCAGTAATACCGATACTTTCTTTATTCTTCTTTAAGAGAGCAAGAAGTTCCTTTTTAACAATATCTTGAGCTCTTGCATAAGCAATCTTATTTAATTCTAAAGATAAGAGACCAAAGTTGTTAAAGAGCTTGGTGCTTAAATTGAAGTAGTTATTGATACCGATATCTTTAAGAGCTTCATTATCTAAATCGACTGCATCTAGATTCTTTTTAAGAAGGTATTCAGGATTAGTTCCCTTGATAGTATTTAAGAAATTCTCATAAAGACTATGAGCATCAGAAGCACCTGTCAAAATTGATGTTAGTTGATCTGCTGTTAAAGTTTTATTAGTATATGTTTTCTTGAAGAGTTTATCTTTTAAGAAGTCAATAACAACTTTAATCTCTTTAACTGTTAAAGCAGTATTAAATTGAGCTACAAGAGCAGGGATGCTACTAGTATCACTGCCTATTTTTTTCTTTTCTTCAACAAATTTACTATCTACTCTTTTAACAAAGACGAGATTCAAGTCAGCTGGTGTAAGGTCATAGCTAAAGTTAATTTCGCCTGTTTGTGTAAATAGGTGGATAAGGGCAAATGCAACTTTTTGTTCTACTGTGCTCTTTGTGAAACTGAAGTTAAATTGGTTACTTTCTCCAAGAAGATCTGCATCTTGTACATTTTCTAATTTACTTTTAACATAATCTATCTTGTCTTGTAATCCAACAGAGTTTCCACTTATACTATCTTCATATAGTAGATTCTTTAATTCTTCACTTTTAGCGATAGTATAGAGAACAGCATTCTTTAAATCGACAAAACCTTGACTGCTTAGGTTTGTAAAATCCATTTTACTTTCAGGGTCATATTCAAACATAAATTGACCTGTACCAGTGTGCGAGGTACCTTGTTCCCAATAGAAACCAAGAGAAGCCAAGACTTGAGCACCAAATTGGATAATACCAATTTGTTTACTATATACTTCATGACCTAGTAATTTAGGAACAACATTGGAGAGTCTCATCTTTTTACTGAAAACACGATTTGCTCTAAATAACTCAATAAGTTCTTTTGGTATGTCAGTATTTTCCCCTAATTGTTTAGCTATATGGAACAAGTCAGTCTTAATATTGAGACCTGAAATTCTTTCTTCACTATAACTTTGGGCGATAGTAAGGTCTACATGAGACATTGAATCGCCTTCTTCAGTTTGAATTTCATCAGAAACAGTATAGTAATGGGTTCTTACTTCTGCCATGATTTGTTTTTGAGTGAAGATTTCTTCTGTCATGCCTTTAAGAATCTTATCTGCAATAACACTTAAATTCTCGCTACTAGCTTCAGCTGTAAATGTAGTACCATCCTCATATGTAAAGGTTTCAGATGGTTTAACAAGACCTAAATCTTCAGCAAGACTTGTTGTTCTAATGCCTGATGCTTCAAGGTCTTTTTGTTTTAACTTTACTACAATTAAATTTCTTAACTTAGAAACAGAAGTTCCCTCTAGGATACTGGTACGAACACTTTCAGCAAGTTCATATACTTTGGGATCGTTTAACTTTTCAGCAAAAGGACTTACTTGAGATTTATTCTTTACATAAGTGAATTTACCAAGAGCATCTATCAGTTTGTTGTTCTCTTGGGCTAGACCTGAAATTAATTGTTCTTTATCTAAAGCTAATTTATTATTATTAGCATCAAGTACTTTTTGTAAGAACTCAGTAGTGGCTACATTCTTCTTGAAATTCTCATTGGTCATGTATCTATAATACATCTTCCAACCTTGAGCTTCTAAATTATCAAAAACTTGGAGCATCCCTATTTTTGTAGTATTTACAAAATCTTTGAAATTTTCAGGACTTGTTAAGTCATCACTATATCTCATACCCATTTGTGCCCAGGGAGATGTAACACTTAAATTACCTGTAAGTGTTCTAGGCATACTGATAGAATCCCACAACAACTGAATAGTTGTCAAATTCCCTGTAGAGTCAGAAATATCTTTTGTTGAAGATTGTAGTTCTTTAATATCTTTTTCTAATTGTTTAATTTCAGCTTCTACTCTAGTTTTTTCTGCTTTAGTCTTGAAATTAGTTTTGCCTTGTAAAGCAGTGAGTTTGTCTTGTTTAATAGTCAATTCTTCTAGGTTTTCTTTACCTAGAATAGGAGACATACCATTAATACCAATGTTGTCTAATTGTTCATCTACTTTCAAGAACTTGTACACAAGATGCTTTACTGCACTTTCAACAAAACTATTATTAGAAGCCAGTTTATTACTTGGACTCTTCCCTCTAATTTCATCCATATATTCAATATAAGCATCTTCTACAGAAAGGATACGAATTTTATCTGTTCCATAAAAGCTAAATACATCTTTAAGGTTTAGATACTCAGAACTAGTTTTCATAGCCTTAAGTCTTACTTCAACATATTTTACAGGTTCAAAGAAAGCAAGATATAAATAAGGGTTCTTATTCTTTTCTAAGTATTTAATTTCAGCTTCTTTGCTTCCCTTATATACTCTCTTCTTATATTCTTTAATTTTCAAGTATGCTTCATAGCTATCAAAAGCAGCGAAAACAAAATTTAGAAAACCTTGTTTAGTCTTAATCCCATCAACATTAAATTCTTGTAATGCTTTACTTGAGAGAATAGGCTTTAGTTCATTCACAATCTCTTTAAGTTCGGCAACTTTATCTTTCCAAATAGTATGATATTCCTCTGATACTAAGGTGAGAGCTTCAGTTGTAGTTGCTGGGTCATTTCTTAAAGCTAAGTAATCTTCAAATACATCTTTAGGGTCAAATAATGGTTGATCCTTAGTTAACTTAAAAGGCAACTTTGAAGTCTTGTCTTTTACAATATTTTTAGCTTTGAGAATAGTGGGTGTAGCTATAGCTTTATTTAAGTCAATATAAATTTGATTACCTATAGGACTTATAGTAAGACCAAATTGACCAAAAAACTTATCTTCTAATTTTTCTTGTTCTCTTAGGTTCTCTGAAGATTTTTCAATTTCTAATTTTTGTATTTTTTCAAATCTTTGATTTTTAGCCCAGTTAACAAAACTTACTATATTAGAGATACCATATTTTTCAACAAGGCTATTAATTTTTTCTTGGATTTCTGGGAGATACTCATGTCTTCCATATCCCATCCCATTTTCAGTATAATTAACAACTACTCTACTATATATATCTAAATCAGCTATTTCCGACAATTCTTTAAAACCAATAGCTTTACCTAGATAATAGCTCGTTGGGTTTTTATGTTCTAAATCTGCAATGATCTGTTGTTTTTGTGTCGTTTTAATATTCAAGAATCTTTCAAATTCTTTTGATATTTTTTCTTTTTGTTGTTTAAGGTTATTATTAACACCTTCTAAAAACCATTTAGAACTTTCAACAGCGCTCTCTAATTTTCTTTGGGCTTCTAGTGCTTTGTCTCTTTTTTGGATAGCATATTCAGCTGCAGCTTCTTCTCTAAGTTTATCTGCAGCAGCTGCTTCTATTGCATAAGCATCTGTTTGTTGATAGAAGTGCAGTAATACATTTTCAAAAGTTTCAACTTTAAATCTCTTAGCTTGTTGTAAGACAGATTTGAAGTTGCTTGTACCTTTAAACTCTCTTTTCTTTCTTACTGTGGGATAGTAAGTATGTATAACACCATCACCAACACTTGAATGTTTACTGCTTAATTCTGCAAGTTCATCTGCATCTTTAATCTCTGTTAAAGCACTTGGGTCAGTGTTATAATAAAAGAATTTTTCACCAGATTTAACAAGAGTAAAAACATTAGGCTTTTCTCTGCCTTTTTCAGGACCATCTTTTTCTAATTCAACTACATTACCAGGACCTAACAAAGGTTCAGTAGCAAGAGTATATAAATCCTTGTTTGCTTTATATTGATCTACATCAATATAGTAAGCATTGTTATATCTTAGATTTAACTTGTTTGGGTTAAATTTACTCTTAATAAATTTCTTTTCATGGATTGCTTTAAGATCAAGGTCATAAAAATTTGACCAACTTTTACTATTGATCTTATCCATAGCTTTATCATCGGAAAGATACTTTTCTAAATCATGAGATGCAGCTAACCAATCACTATATTCCTTTTCTATACCAAGAGCTTTAATCTCTTTCTTTTGGAGTAAACGAGGGACTATAACCTTTGGGGGTTCTATTTTAATTTCTGAAGTATTTTCAGGATTTAACTTCTCAATATTAGATTTGGTGGTAAGTGCCTTTGATGCTGATATTAAAATCTCTTCAAGGTTATATAGCTTTTCAATCTTAGCTTTGACAAAACCTTCAAAATTAATATAGCTGGGACCATAATATACTCTCACAAGATTTTGTGATTTGACTTCTTGTATACCAATAGTGCCAGGTAATACTATATCATCACTCTTAACCTCATCAAGAGAAACTTGGATGGTTTCTAGCTTTTTGGTGTTAGGGTCTTTTCTTTTTACCTGAACATATTGTTTATCCCCAAAAGCACCTAATAAGAAGTGAGTTGCAAAGGTAGACATAAAATCTACAGGTTTGCCTTGATTTTCTTTTAAAATCTCTTCTACTTGTTCATCAGTTTTGAGTTTTCTTCTAAATGCTGATTCTTTGACTCTTGAAGCCTTTTTAGCCAATAGACGATTTAATAAAATCTCTGTTTTCTTGTTTAACATACACATACCTCGTTTTTAGGATTGAGACTTTCATTATATACATATCTATATACATAGTATAAATTTTATATTGACAAAAACTAATTTTTATCGTAATCTATTTACATACAGATGGCAATCTAGACCTCGATCAATAGTATCCCTTGTCCTTTATATTGCCTATACCACCCACTCTATTCATAAAGGTTTCTACCTATGAAAACAGAAATTTCTATTTTAGAATCTCTTACCTCTTGGATTTTTTCTCTTGAAGAAGAATTTAGTACCCCAAAGAAAAAACCATTAAATACCACTGAAAAACTCTTGTTCAATTCATCAGAACCCTTATATGAAAAATTAAGGGGGTTTCTTTTCAAGACTTTAATGAAAGATTCCAAAACAAGAGTAAATCCTAATGATTCAGAAGATATTGTAGGCGAATTTTTATGTGATCTTGCTGAAAGAGATAAATTAAAAGATTACGAAAACAAGCCAGTGAATTTTAATGCTGTTTATTGGCACTTCACTCAATTTATCGCTAGAGATAAATACTCTAATGCTCAAGATGTCCAAAGAAGAATTGTTGATGGTGTAAGAACACAAGCTGAACAAGCTAAATTCAAATCAGGTAAAAGCACTAAAATCTTTACCCCCACTGATACCCATAAATCTCTCTCCCGTAAAAATGAAGATGGGGAAATTGAAAGAGATTATGTTTCTAATGAATCTTCTCCAGAAGATTTAACCATTCGCTCTACTACCGTTAGTGCTATGCAAAACAAAGTTCTAAAATTATTCAAGTCTGAATATGGTGATCAATGGAAAGCTATGTATAACATCTATAATAATAAACTTAATGAAACCTATGACTCTATGAGTGAATGGTCTAAAGCTGAAGGTATTTCTTTACCCACCATTAAGAATAGATGGTCTAATATCCAAGACCTAATGAAAAGAAAAGGTCTTGAATTTTTTCAAACTGAACCCACTAAAACTGATAATATCAAGATGATTAACAAGTGGATTTCAAAAGGTTGCCCTAATTTAATATAGACAAACTTACCTTTTTCGTATAATATACATTTATTGTATCCCACGAAAAAGGAAGAAAAATGCCAAAAACAAGATTCGTATATTCTATACAAAAATCCCCCAACCACTACTTTATTGGGTCTGCTACTTTAAATACTATCCCAGAAGAATTTTATGGACAAAGTTCATCAGAAGAATTTTCTCCTGATGTCGTTAAACATAATGATTATGTTGTAGAAATTCTCTCTTACTGTAATGATGCTACTTCTTTAAAACAAACCTTAAAAACCTATATCAAAGAATACACAGATAAAGGTTGTGATATTAAAACTTCTATCCAAGAACATAAAGATAAAATTTCCCAAAGTTTAAAGAATAAATGGAATGATGAATCCTATTTAAAAAAACAAGAAGAAATTAGGTCAGAATCTACTTATAGACAAAAGTTATCTGATGCTCGTAAAGTAATGTATGAAAATTCAGGTAAAGATATTTGTGTAGCTATGTCTAACCTAGTAAATACTAGATGGTCTGATGATACTAAAAGAATGGAACAATCTCTAAAATTAAGACAACGATGGCAAGATACTGAATTTAGAAATAAAGTCTTAGAGAATAGAAAAAAATCAATTTAATAGTGCTTTTCTCTGTTTATAAAGAACAGAGTTTTCATTCATTCTACATTTAGAACTACAAAATCTTTTCTTTTTAGCTGTATCTGGTTCAAACATATTCTTACAATTTTTCCAAGCACAAGGAATAAGCTCTTCTAATTTAACTCCTTTTAAGCTATTAGCTTTATCCCTAAGTTCCTTAGCTTGTTTTTCTAATTTTTCAGCTTCAGCTTCAAGAAGTTTAATTTCTTGGGTAGGGTCAATCTTTTTAACTTCTTCTACAACTTTAACTTCTTCTACAACTTTAACTTCTTCTACAACCTTTGATCTTCTTTTCTTATCATATTCTCTTCTCTTAGCTTTTCTTTCAAGAATTTTTCTTTCTTCTTCTTTAGCTTTCTTTAGTCTTTCTCTTCTTAATTTTTCACTATCCCTTTTCTTTTGTAATTTCTCTTCTCTCTTTTTGGCAGCTTCTTCTTTTTGCTTTTCTTCGAGTAATCTAGCTTGTTCTAACATTTTAGTCTCTTCTAGTTTCTTAGCTTCTAGTTTCTTAGCTTCTTCTAATACCCTAGCTTCTTCTAGTTTCTTAGCTTCTTCTTTTTTCTTAGCCTCTTCCAGTTTCTTAGCTTTAGCCTCTTCTCTTTTCTTTTCTTCAAGAATCTTAGCTTCTTCTAATAATCTAGCTTCCTCTTTTTGTTTAGCTATTCTTTCTTTTTTAGCTCTTTCTGCTCTATCTTCTTCAAGAGTAGATTTTCTACCTGGACAATCATCATGGTAGCAATGGGTATCTGTAATATCCATTTTTAAGTCCATGTGTTTTTTACAGAACCATTTATCACCATCAAGGGTAAGTTTAAAATCACATCTTTTAGCATTATCTACACTAGCTAATCTTTCAAATAAAGATTCCATAGGGTCTTTTTTATTTTTACCCTCTTTCTTTTTTCTTTCTCTTGTTTCTTCCATGACTTTAGACTCAAGATCAAGAAGTCTTTGTTCATCTTCTTCTTCTGTTAATTCACGACCTGGACATCTTGAAAAATTACAAGTCTTCCATGACATAGGTAATTTGCCTGATATTTGTTTAGTACAAGACCATGTACTTCCATCTTCAGAAAATTTAACGGGACATCTATTTTTAAAATTATCTCTAGCATCCTTCATATTTTAGTTCCTTAGTATAATAGAAAATTTGACCTATTATACCAAGATGCTTACTTCTTTAAAATTAATAGTTTCTTAAATTCTACAACTAAGGTATCAAATTGTTCTCTTGTTAAAAGCATAGCATCATGTTTATAAGAAGGGTCTGTTACTTTCTTAAAAGTATTAGAATAGTCGATACAATAGAAACTACCATCTCTCATAAATGCTGGCATACCATTATAGTCATAGAATTTAACTTCACGACCATAACTTGCTTGTTTATTAATAACCTCTACACTTAAACCTGATTTAATTCTAGCATCTCTATAAAGAGTTTTTTGAGCAGCATCTGCTTTTGCTATCATCTCTTTTTCTTGTGGTGTCAGTTGGTCTTCTGGAATCCCTTCAAATTTTCTTTGAATTGCATAATGAGAGTGAGATTCTGATTTAGCTAGAATCATTTCTATAAGAGATATTTGTACTTCTATGGCAAAACCTTGAGGTAATATAAAAATACAATTAATATCACCATAACCTACAGGTGTAGGGTTAGTGAATTTATCTTTAGGTCTAGATGCTAAATGACAACCTGCATCAAGCATTTTTTGAAAAAACTTGCTATTGAATTTTGTTAGCTGTTCCGCATTTTTACACACAAAAGTACATCTAACTATATCTGTAAGAAAAGAGGCATCCTTATTATAATCTTTTTCATACTTCTCTATAGTTCTAGGAGATTTCTTAATCGGTCCT
>JACCDO011373209.1_pt1 | contig 17003 bp, 11 predicted proteins | sample 7446101 | NCBI WGS metagenome assembly JACCDO01 (sample SAMN15323440, study PRJNA562643) | freshwater metagenome | isolation source: river surface water | place: USA:Blue River Watershed | collected 2017-08-16 | reverse complement strand
CTCTTTACAGTGTATATTCGTAAGGTGACATGGGACGATTTCCAGCCGAGTATGGATGAGTGGAAGTCACATACGGGTCTGGCATGTACATTTGTAAGCAAGGATGCGGTATATATTACAGATGTACATTTCCAGTATGATACTGATAAGGTTGTAGAACTTCGGCGAGGCCCATCAATTGAAATTGAGGAGTATGCTCTCCTTGAATGCGAGAAGAAACATATGGGACTCCCCGCGATTGTCTATTGTCATCTGATTGGGCACCTCAAGACGCGCCTCTCTGCCAGCCAATAAGTATCGTACAAATAGTGACTCCTTCATATACTTCCTCAATAAAATGAACAGAACACCCTGGAAGCATGGGGCGCAGCTTTTTGCGTAATTCAACAAGCCCTTTTTCAGCCTCGCTAGTGCTCGGTTGATAAGGAACGTCAACAGTCGCACTGTATCGTCCAAGTAGTGTTGCGTCTTTGAGAATCCGTGATCCACGTTTGTCAAACCATTTGAGCCACTCTGTATTTTTTTCGTGGAATGACTTCCCGTCTGGATTGTCTAGACTCCAATCGGTCGCATCGCGCAATTCTTCTACAGTCGCAATAACATTTTGAGCCATTATACATACTATAGTATCCGAGGTTTAGGTCATTACCGCAGACTCCTTAATTTAAGAGGTCTGCTCTGCTGTCTAACGACTTAATTTATGACAGTCCTAAGTCATGACCCACAAACGTGGGTCATGCTAAGGGACCTCTTAAATTAAGGATTAGACGGTACAGTCCAATAAAAAATCCTCACCCGATACCAGAAAGAAATGCGTGGTGGTGGCTTGAACTTTTTTGCGCAAATCCTCGTTCTCGTCGGTGCCCTCAACTGGGGTTTGGTCGGTGCGTTTGACGTTGATGCCGTCAAGCAGATCTTCCCCTACTCCTATGTCAAGACTGTCTATGTCCTCGTTGGCTTGGCGGCCTTGTACTTGGTTCTCTGCCGCTTGATGTAAGTGGTGGATTAATAATCTCTTATATTATACACTTTTATAAAAGTTTATAATATATTATAGTTATTACTACGCTATTATTTAGTCATCTGAATCCTCATGCCTAGAAGGCATATTGGATGAGGATGATTAATCATCCGAGTCTTCACGCCTAGAAGGCATATTGGATTCGGATGATTAATCATCCGAGTCTTCACGCCTAGAAGGCATATTGGATTCGGATGATTAATCATCCGAATCCTCATGCTCCTGCTTGAGACGCTTCACAAGCGCCTCGGTGACCTTCTCCCACGTAAATCCGAGGACCGTCTTGCGCGCTTCCTCGCCGTGCTTGCGGCGCTTCTCAGAGTCCAAGAGATATTCTTCAATGCCAAGGCAAATATCATGAGGATCGCACACCTCCGCCTCACCCCCAACAGGGCTGTAGGAAGAGGGGAGATAGTAGCGATACTTGGGTTTTACAAGGACAGAGTTTTCGCTCGTACAGAACTCCTTGTGACCGCCAATGTCAGGAAGGACGGAAGGAACACCAACGCCCATCTGCTCAAAGGAACAGAGGCCATACCCTTCGCCATCTGCGGCAGAAATACCAATATCGGCCAAGTTATAAAAGAGATTAATGTCCTCATCGCGGAACTGCATATCCTGGCTACTAATCATGAGACGATTACCATAGCGCTCAATAGGAACATCACGGAGGCGGAGCTCGCGCGTGAAGATTTCAAAGAGCCACCAGCCACCCTTTTCACCCTTGTCGCAGATACACATGAGGAAAATAGGTTTCGTAGGATACTTCAAGATAAGTTCTACAAACGCCATAATAAGAAGATCGTAACGCTTGCGAGGCTGGTTGCGATTCAGACTCGTGATGATAAATGCGTCGGTAGGAAGGCCGAGCTTCTTGCGGACTTCTAGACGAGGAAGTGGTGTGAAGATATCCTTTTCAAACCCATGTCCAAGGACATCAATACTGCGCGTGATACCCTGGTCTTTGAGACACTTTTTCCAGTACTTGGTAAAAGCAAAGACACGGTCGGCATCGCGATTGATGATATCAACGTAGGCTTGGAGTTGGCAGTTGTAGACCTGGTCAACATAGAGCCAGATCTTAAAGGTGCGAGGGATACCGCTCTTGCGAATCTCCTCAAGGAATCGTGTAATGACCGCCATATCATTGTAAATCATAACGACATCCGGTTTCTCGTGACGAATAACATCAGGGAGGACGCCAAAGCCAAAGCCCTGTTGCTGGGGCGCATCGGCAGGTGCCGCACGACGCTCCATGTCGGCCGCATCAAGGACACGAACATTCGGCGGGTACGGGCGGTAATTAGCGGGGAGTTGAGGGTGCTTTTGAAAGCCAAAGTGCGTCACAGAGAGAAACGGCTGCTTAGCAAGAACCTTGATGAATCCGTAGGTAACTTTGCTGTATCCAGTATACTGATGTGCATGGGTACCAACAAGAAGGAACTTGAGTTTTCCAGCAGTTGAGCCACCGTTGCTTGTCGTAAGTCCCGCGGTAAGTTGGGGAGATGTAAGAAATGAAGGGAGTGAGGGCGCCGCAGCACCAGAGGCACCAGGAGCAATCGCAGAACCAGCACCAGCACCACTACCAAGAACTGCCTCAAGACTTTGAAGATAGGAAGGAAGACCACTCATTATTTTCTAAGAATAGTTTCTAACAAAGGCTTTAACCTGACGAGACCGTTATAAAGTAAGTCATTGGACAGCAGAGTAGGCCTCTTAAAATAAGCAGCCTACGGTACTATAGAATGCGCAACATGTTTTCTGTGCGAAATATACTCCCAAAGCCAAATCAAAAACCCAAGCCATCACTAAAACCCAAGACACGAAAAGACAAGATTCCTCTAGCTCTGAGAGAACAAGTCTGGATTCATCGTATGGGCCGAGTATTTGAGGGAAAGTGTCCAGTGACATGGTGTAAAAATACAATTACAGTCTTTGATTTTGAGTCAGGACATAACATTCCAGAGTCAAAAGGTGGTGCGACCTCTCTTGAAAATCTGCTGCCAATTTGTAGTCGCTGCAATAAGGGTATGGGAAATCGTCATTCCATTGATGAATGGTGTGCAAAGTATCAGCCAGAGGACACTGCTTCTAGCAATCCAGTAAACTCCACAAATACCAGAGGAATCTCACGATTCTTTTCATGCTTTGGCATCTAGAGCAAGCGTCTTCGCACAGCTCTTATTAAGTTCCTCTTTCCATTCGGCCCATTTATTCAATACTGTCGTACGATATTGAATGAGCGCAGCCTTGTTTTGGAGCAGTGTTTTGACAAACTCCGCCGCAGAGGCCCAATTATCCACCGAGAGTGTTGGAATGTGGTCACTCAGCATCTTGAAATACCCCTCATCTTGACGAATAATAATAGGGATCGCGCCGTGTTCAAGTGCCTCATAGAAGCGGAATGTCTCTTGATTCTGGCCGCCAGGGCAAGCAACAAACATAGAATTCAAACATTCACGGCTGTATTCCTCTGCGCTCAACTGTTTTGCGTCAGCCCATGTGTCAAAAAACACACATTTATGCTCACCAGGAATACTCTTCCAAGACTCAAGTTGTTGTTCGCGATTCATCCATTTTGTTCCAAAAAAACTCCATGTCAAAACGCGCTCATCAATATTTTTAGTCTCAGTAGTGGTACGATTCGGTCCAAGAGGAATTGTTACTACATGGTTCATTCCAGTTGTATCTGCGCGATTGTACATGCGCACAATACCTTTGCAAGATTTGAATGAATACCAGTGGATAGGATCTGGATGTACTGTCGTATGTTCATCCGATAAATGGACGACATAAAAATCCTTCTCTGCGGCTTCATATCGCTGGAATACTGTAATATAGTCATTCAAGTGCGGCTTCATACATATAAATATAGGTCGTATATCAAGAGGTTCATGATCTACTTCTAGTTTTTTGATTGTATCAAGCTTGTCACCAAGCAAGCTTCGCAGCCATTTATATTCTAGAAGGGCATCTTTCACAAGTGTATGATCGCCCACTGTAAAAAACCGATGATTGGTTGATGTTATTGGGAGTATTGTTGTACTCCTGGCATCAATGAGTGCCCGTTGAATAGGAATCTCATTAGAATTAGAATCCCATTCTTGGAGTGCCTCGACAATTTCCTCTTGTGTAAATCGTTCATCATTGTTCCACAAATCACTATCAAACGCATCCACACGACTAAAGTTATTAAATTCGCTTTGCGCATACTTGGGATCATCATCTTGATAGCATCCAGCTACAAGGGGTGTGATCATATAATGTTTCATATCTTCCACGCGATTACAAATCATATGATCGGCACTTGTATAATATCCTCCTCGTTGTGCGAGGCCATCTAGGATTTTCTGTGCGCCCTTGCGACTCAAGATATAGGCATAATTACAGAAATGGAAATAGCGCGTAGGCTCTTGTTGACCAAAGAGTTGATTAGGCTGAATTTGAGACCAGAACTCATTGACGGGCTGAAGAAGCTTTTCATACATTCCACGATTCGGTGGCAAGACTCCACCAAGATATAAGACATCATAATCATCAGGAATCTCTTCTACAGCCTTTTCCCATGTCTGTAACCAACCAGGTTTGAATTTGACATCATCTTCAAGAATCAAGTAATTTTCACACACAGGTGACTCATTTGCGAGTTCTAACCAAAGTGAAAGGTGACTGAGGGCGCATCCCATGACGGCCTTTTTCCAGTGAAAGTCATTCGGCAAAAATACTCTGGCCAGCGCAGGTGTGAGCTTAATGTGTCGGCCATCATAAGCAGGGCGCAAGCAAACATCACGGGTCCATACTCCATGAGTTTCCTTGAATCGTTGAATGCGATCGCTACGACGAGCGAGATTGATTAAATGTACTTCGCCAATCCCCTTTGTAAAGTTTCCGTGCGTCTTGAAGTTCCCACGATGAATATACAAGGCCGCACCAGACTTGTAGGCACGGCGCAATGATTCGTGATTGTAGACCGAGTAGAGAGGTTCAACAGGGACCTTGTAGCGCAAACGAAGAATGCTCAAAATACTCTGGTCATGGCGATGCCCATACGGTGTACCATCGGATCGTAGACCGGACCACTTGGGTCCCACAATCACCTCGCGACGTTGCCCATATTCCCACGCTTCAGTAAATACCTTCCAAGGAAGCGCGGCCCCACCAACAAATGCCATGATACCCCCTACAATTTGTTGAGCAGCCAGTTCGCCAGGAGTTACAGCAAGGGCCTTACAGAAGACCTCATGACACCATTGACCATTCTTTTGTTCAGGATCTTCCAACATACATAGGCCACCATTGTTGAGTGCAGATTCAAACCATTTGGCTGGCCAACGAACAACAACAGAGGCAGAGTCCATATACCAAATAAGAGTATCTTTGAGCGCAGCCTCCTTGACAAGTTCCTGATAAATCCAAAGTTTCCACGCAAAATGTTGGGGCTCCCATAAGTCAGGAAAGGTAGGAACGGTGACGGTTTTAGAAGGAATGCGTTTGAATTCTACTTCATTATATTCAATGCGGAATAGATTATAATTATATGTAGTTACATCTTCACCAAGATAGACTCGCGCAGATATATTTTTATCTGTAGTGATTCGTGGAAGAATAGAATCCAACCATTGTTTGAGACTAGGTAAGTAATTATCTGTTGCGAATGTTACAAGCATTGTCTTTGAGTTCCAGTCAATTACATCTGTAGGAGTTTCTAATGTAAGAGTTGGTGTTGGATGTACAGACGGCACCGACCTTGTATTTCCAAGTGCGGCTGGAATCGCAGTAAGCTCAGTCGCTGAAAATACGGGTGCCAGAATACGACGTGCGACTTTTGCGAGACGCTCCCTCTCTTTTTCAAGTGTAATACAGGGTGTGCTCGCAATGCGCATCCATTCTTCTGGATCTTCATCAACACGTTTTACAGCTTCAATGAGTTCACCAGGTGAAGTGAAGTCATTCGCATCTATAAAGCTTCCAGGGGCAAAGTCCTGTGTCACATCGCGTGCTCCCCAATAAATAGGAACACATCCTGCAGCCTTGGCTGCCAAGAATTTTTCAGTAATATACCCATCTGTGCGCGAGTTCTCATACGTTAAACAAAACTTATATTTCTTCAAGAATTCAAGTTTCATAAGTTCACCCCCACCTCCACCTGCAGTTTGAGTGAAGATATCGGCCCCAACATTATTAAAGAGGCGCCCTGCAGAATCAACTTGTTTATATTGACTGAGCCAATGGAAAGCTTCATTGCGTACAGAATTGGATGGATTACTGACAATAAACGCACAAAACTTTGATTTCGCATCAAGAACTTCCTTGTCACAGGCCACAACGGATTCTATAGGCATTGATTTGGGATTAATTAGGCGCTCCTGATCGGCACCAAACCAATCAATGTACTGAATCCAGAGAGGAAATCTGTAAATTCCTCTTGCGTCATCTGTTGCTGCGAATCCGAGATTCAAGAATACACCAGGGCCTACAACGGGTGCTGAATTTTCACCTGTAATATGAATCTTGGGGACACTTGCTGGAACTCGTGTCCACGTATCACCAAAGGGTGAAAAGAACAAAAGATCAATTGGTTCATTGAGGTTCTGGTCTGTAATTTTAACACCTATGACTTTTACAGACGGGGTCATATGGTCACATGCTTCTTGTAAGAGAAGTGTCCAGAAGTTATATTCATGATTTGCGTCTTGCCACATGTCTGAAAATCCCACACGAAGTTCTGTACGAGTTGTCGTTGGTGCTGGTGCTTGTGTTGGTGCTGGTGTTGTCATGGTCACAGGTTTCGTAAGAGGCAACACGTCAGGTTTTCTTTCAACAGGGGCAAACAGTATCGCAGAAGACCACACATCCTTTGCTGCGTTAGGACTGAGGGCTGTCTTCAAGCGCGTACGAATCTCTGCAAGACGGCCAGGGGCAAAAATACCTTCATTCTTCCGCCAATCAGCATCCATTTGTTCAAATGCTTTCGCAGCGCCCTTTATAGAATTGTCAGCATAATATAAACGCTCCAATCCAAGACCAATATCGCGCAAAAAAGGGCTGTTATGAATAATAGGGATGCCATTCCAGACTGCATCAAGATGATGACCCTTTACAATGTTAAACCGAGTATGACTAAAGATCATACTTTTTGGTTGCATACGCCAATCAGTAATTCTCTGACGACCAACAAAGGTACATGATAGTCCATCCTGTTTCGTATTGGCAATAATATTATCTTTAAAGAATGAATGTTGTTCAACTTGATGCGCATTGTGTACAAAATAGTCAGACACAAGAGCGGATTTACTTCCTCCAAATTGTTTCAAATAACTCATAATTACGATAGGAATTGTACAATTACTAATCATTGAAGTATTTGACTCTGTAATGTGAGGAATCCATGGCTGGTCTTGAAGCACTGACTTGCTCACCTCAAGCCATGATGGCATAGTAGCCCCAAACCGGTCAACGGCTGCTTCATACCATGTAAATGGAAGCCTGTAGACTGGTTTCTGTGACAGTACGTTTAAAATATGAGCATCTTGTTCTCCAAAATGCTCCCAGGTCCAAATCGCATCACATTCCATGCTCCGTATGGGCTGTTGAATTGGATACACGACACCTTCAGTCTCATGAATAAATGTGGGTTTACGAATAAAAACGCAGACCTTTTCTGCAATGCGGCGACGCTCTTTCGGATTCAGGTACCCATCAATATCAATAAATAGATCCAGTTTTTCATACTTCTTCTCATCCCATTCTGCCAAATGTCTGCTCTCAAATTCCGTTTTCATTTCATGGCAATCTTCAAACCACTCCTGCTTAGCATTTGTATTAATTAAGATAGGTACATGGCCAGCTGCACGTATGGCATTTGCGATAGACACTGCCACAGTATTCGCACTACCACTGAAAAATGAATACTGAATAATTGCTGAAATACCGACGTTTAACGGCTTGGCTGCTGCCATACGAACTCTCTATGTACCTCAGAGGCGCGGTTTAGACCAATTTAGGCACAACACAGAAGGTACCAGAGCCAGTTCTGTGCGCGCAACTGGCGTTCCGCCCGCATCTTATCATCAAGGATTTTCTTAAAGAGCATCTCTGTTGTGAGGCTGAGCTCAGACTGAACTTTGGACACCTTTGAAACATTCTGTTTGACCTGATCTTGTAGGATTTGAATAATAGAGGCATAGTTTTCACGAATATTTATAACAACACGCTTTCGCACAATGTCTGGATTGTAGTACTGCTCACCTGTAATCTTGTAGTTGGACGCAGAGAGACGAACGTACTGCATCCCATCATAGCACATGTATCGCGTATTTTGACTCGGCCGAATCGTAATAATAACGAGGCGTCTCTTTTTATCCAGATACTTTAGCTCCGCAAATACGCAGCCAGGTTCAATACGTTTCCGCTCTGTTGTAAGAATAAATCCCTGATGAAATATGTTATCACATTTTAGCAGAAATGTATCAATCTCCTTAACCGTAGTAGACTCGGCAAGACCACACATTTGTAGATCATAGTCACGAATGCCTAGAATCAGATATCCTCCAGAGCCATTCAGAAACGCACACACGCATTGGTAGAGCTTATCGGAATCAATTAGTGTTTGCTTGAATTCAAGGTAATGACTTTCAGACCACGGAAAGTTATCAAGCCGCGAAAGCTCGGCATCCGTCGGCAGCACAGGAAGCATCTCAACGAGCCCTACGCGTTGTCAGAGCATAGTAGTTGCCTTGTACCAGGCCCCGCGGCAGAATCAATTTTTTTCACGAGCTCTTATTTATTCATAGAACTCTCAAGAAGGTCCTTCCAGGCCTTCTGTACATCGGGATTGTAGATACTATGACGCCATGTAAGCGCTCTCGCATGACTCTTGTAGATTTCTAGACGTTCTGCGTGGATAAGAAGCGCATCATTCATAAGCCCAGAACCAGCACTCGTATCATTATCAGGATAAAAGTATCCAAAGTCCTTCCATGCGCGGCAGTTGTGAAGCACAGGAAAACCAGCATGAAGGAATTCAAGAACCATATAATTAAATTCATTATTAATATGATGGCATATCGCCGTAGCATGAGGATATTTGTTCATGACTGTAATCATATCATGCCGACCTTCATACGTAATTTTTCCTTTTAGGGCAGTTAAATAGGGTTCAATATTCGCCTTGAAATACCCTGACGCATTCAAGCGATCGCCGTTGAGAATCACCAAATCAAAGTCCACACTAGGATTCTGGCGCGCATACTCTTCGGCTATAAGTATAGGAATAACCGCAGTTTTTTGGAAACTGATATTGGGTTCCATAATAATAATACAAGGCTTCTCACCTCCACGCCGAGGTCTCCATGAAATGTGCCGACGACCATCGTCGGTCAAAATACAAGGATCCCAGACATACGGCGCAATCTTTGCTGTAGCAGGTTCAGGGGCAATATGATTTAGTACAGCGGCATATTCCAGATTCATTTCATAATGGGGACTCGTCCATATTTCATCTTGTTCGCCGACAACGTGGTGGCTAAAATTCATCCCTGGGAAAAACATAGGCGTCTCAACATCAATATTCAGAATGTTTCCCAAATACAGTTTTATGTTACGAGCGCCGAGCATTTTCATATAGTGGCGAAGATTGCTGGAAATACTCATACCGATTTCCAGATAGATTTTAATCGGCATTGGAGTTTTCAGAATATCTTCCACGTCGGCTACGCGACAGCCTCGTACAAGTTCTGGAATTCCAGCAAGTTCTTTGGGTTTTTCATTGACAACAAAGATGGGGAGCCATCCAATTGCCTCCGCAAGTTTGTACAAAATAAAACAGTTTTGATAAAGACCATTGTTAAAAATATTACTGTCACTAATGCTCGCAGTGGCAATAAGAATTACAGGGCGCTGAAAAAGCGGTGCTGAACCGGTGACTGAATTTGCGGGGTTGATTGCGTCACCAGGACCCGCAGCACGCCGCGTCATTCCAGGGAGGGCCTCAAGTCCAGTGGACATTTCTAGTATGCTATATCTTTCATCCAAATTCCTTTTAGACGCTCAATGACCCAAACCCTTCACGCCGCACGAGTTCCTTCGCCCAGTCCTCCAGTTTTCCTTGAACAATGGCAGTAGGTCTATAGGGCCATGGGCACCAATAAACGGCATTTGCCCACACGGCTTTTCGGACCCAGCATAAGTGTACAGAACCAGGTGCGATTCCCTCTAGCAAGTACATACCCAGTTGAGTCTCCGCTGGATTTGTACGAATTGCGTAGCGATTCCATTCTGCCGTGCGAGGCTTGAGTCCAGGATTCATTTCACGCCCCTGCTGAATTAGACGAGCCATGTATTCACTGTAAATTTCACGACGCCAAAGAGTCGCTTGATAGGAGAATTTCATATCATCGCCACCAAGTTCGGCCCACCGTTTGCCCACAAGTTCGCCGCGTTCCAATGGACCAGGGCATGGCATAAGACGAATGCTCGCAACATTTTGTCGTGTATCCAACATCTCCAAAGCCTCCTCCAACGCCTTCATATCAATCCCAGGACGTTCAAGAAGAAAATCCTCTTGTAATGGTAAAATATATTTTACAGACGGTGGCAAGGCGCGACACGCAGCCAAACGGCTTTCCAGAAAATCCGCATTGGCGTCCTCAAGTTCAAGCACTTGAACTCCGTGTGCCTTGGCAACAGCTTTCACAGCTGGATCATGAGGGACTTCTGTGGCAAGATAGACGGGCCATTTACAAGGCGCCGCATAGCGGCGCAAAAGGCCAAAGTGTGCGTTGAGCAAATAAAAGTATTTTGGACAGCTGTTTACTACAATCGCACAATCGTCGCGATTCATTTATAGGGTTATACGCGACACTGTTTAGACCTAAACAGTCAACACGAATTTAGAGTAAGATACGATGCTCGCTCATCACCCAATTACAGGAAAACCAATTCGTATTATGAAGACTGAGACGCATCTTCATAAAAATCAAAAGACACTCATCTGGCTCCGCGACAGCCCTTCGCAGGCATCCAATCCCAGCCGTATGAAGCGGTGGGAGACGGTTGTTACGAGCCCCACTCTTGCGGAGGAATGGCGCCACGCATTCGGTGTACATCCTTCTGCGATAGTTCTTAGAGAGCCGACCGTTGAAACTCTGAATTGGATCAAGTCGTCTGCCCCCAAGATACAACAACTCCTTTTTCTTAGTCGCGCAGTTATGGAGGCGTATGGACCGCAGCAATTTGCTGCCGAGAAGTTCATGAATATTCTTTGCCTTGAGGAGCTCGCGGAAATGTATCCTCACACTCAGCACAAATATCAGTCACAAGAAGAAGAAGCAGTTACAATCCTCTCGGTCGCAGCTCTCTTTCGTGCCTCGCGCGTATTTGGCTTCACATCCGTAGAGCTGACCTCAACAAGCTTCCTTGAGTATTCTATTGCGCTTAATACATCCTATGGAATGACCGTTGGACCTCACCAAGCTCCTGAAGAACTCTGGCTCATTCAACAGTACTTTACTCCAGACAAGGCACGTCGCGAGCGTGAGATTAAGCGATGCCTTGAGAAGAACATTGCGTGTGAATATATTGATAAGATTATTCTTCTGAATGAGAAGGAATATAATGAACCTCTCATGAAGTCCCCCAAAGTCCAGCAGAAAGTGATTGGTCAGCGTATGCGTTACTCGGATGTTATGCGTACAATTTATAAGGATATTCCTCATGCCACACACGTTGTCTTTGCAAACTCGGACATTTATCTAGATGAGACTTGGCGTTCTCTTTGGTCCCTCAATATGAAAGATACGTTTCTTTCTCTTCTTCGCTATGAAGAGCCGACGGCTCAAGGCGCTGAACCACAGCTCTTTGGTCCTCGTGAAGATTCGCAGGATACATGGGTCGTTTCATCCACGTCGGTCAAGGAGCGTCAATGGGATGATTTTTCAGCGCTTACCTTTGAATTCGGCAAAGCAGGATGTGATAATGCGATAAATGTTGAAATGCTTCGTAAGAAATTTATTGTGGCAAATCCTTCACTCACCCTTCGCACGATCCACTGCCATCAATCTGCGATTCGTACATATGATCCCAAGAATGTTGTGGAAAAACCGATCTATATGTACTTGGAGCCGACTGGGCTTCATGATCTTGAGCCTACGAAGGACATTAAGACGTGGGAAAAGCCTTGGCGTACTGCGCTGCCGTTTACGCGCCGAATTCACGCGGCCGATGAAGCTACCGTAAAGACATTCTGCTCTATGGTTTCACGTAAAGAAGAGATTCTCTTGGAGGCCACTGGGGACAATACATTCTCACCCCAACCGGATGAAAAGGTCTATCAATTCTCCAATGCGTTCACTACGCCGAATGGTCTTGTATATGGCTATAAGAATATCTATATGGGACCACAAAAGGCTATGCGCGAGGCATGGGCGTCAACGCACATTAGCCATGTGACGCCGTGTATTGGTGTCAAGGCTGTTCTTGGTGCGCCGATTGACGATTCTGTTGCGGCGGATCCATTTCGCTATATACAAACCTATATGGCGCGCATTCTTCAACTCAAGGCACAAGGGTATGAAGGCGACATGTGGCTACCGCGTGATACAGCGCGTCTTCAAGACTTTCTCCAGTTTTTCAAGTGGGGCGAGCAAATGATGCCCGTAATTCCTCGCGATCCTGATATTGTTGGCTACAGTACAACGGCGACACTCTTGACGCCTCGTAGCAGCCGACTCATTTACAAGGAGGATGTTGAAGCTCTTCGCACCAAGCTCCGTAACTATTATGAGAAGCCTACAAGCCAAAAGCGGGTAGTTGTGTTCCAGGACGACGTTCTTCTAAACTCGGAGGATGTGCTTGCGATTGAGGAGCGTCTTGAGTCGGCAGGATACGAAGTCAATATAGTCTATCCTACGCGATCCAGCCCCTCGTTTATTTTCCAGCGAGTCCTTGGTGCTGCGATCTGTATTACGCCGCCGACGTTTGAGAACCTGTACTGGATGCTTCCTCGTGAAGCGAAAGTAATTGAAGTCATGTCTGAGTTGAAGATTGAGGGGGATGGGGCACACGTGGCTGGCGCGGCGAGCCTTGAGTACTGGGTGATTCTCCTTCAACGTGCCAAGAAGGACCAGCAGCGACAGATTCTCTTGGAGAAACTTGCGAAGACTCTCGTGGCAGCAGAAACTGTGGTACAACAAACAGCCCTTCTGCGCCCGCCGACCATTATAATGCCCAAGGGCTTTGATGGGTTTCATGGGCACACTGGCGATACGTTCCGCGAAATGGCTCAACTCTGGGAAGAGAAGGGCTATGTACGTATTGAATATACAAATCAGTCACCCTACGTCTGGCTGGGTGGGATTGGAGAAACTCTGTTGTATGATAGACCCAATTATGATTGGCTCAAACATACTCCTGCGGCCTATAAGAAAATCCTCTGTGGCAATCCTGATGCGTCTGCGATAGCAAATGGCGTTCAATGGTCCTTCTGGCCTCGCCGTCCTCGGCTCGTTGAAGAGCGCACACAAAAGCCGATACCGACGTGGTCTGAGCGTGATAAGACGTGCGTGTTTTATGGAAAGGTTGAGAATATTACACAACACAAGCACCGTGCTAATGATCTCTTCAACCTCTGTGACGAGTTTGATATGCCAGTTGGCGCAGAAAAAGAATACAAGTACACGCAAGAACAGTATTTGGAAGCACTCGCGTCTAGTAAGTTTGGCCTCTGTATGGCAGGATTTGGCCCAAAGTGCAATCGTGAGATTGAGTGTTTTGCGATGGGTACGGTTCCAGTTGTAGCACCAGATGTAGATATGGACAAGTATCACTGTAAACCAAAGGAAGGAGTCCACTATATAAGACTCAAGTCCTTTGACGCAGAGGAGGCGCACAAAGTTCTTGAAGGGATTTCACAGGAGAAATGGTCTGAGATGTCTGCCGCTGGTCGCACATGGTGGTCAGAGAATGCGTCGGCCGATGGCCTTTGGAGAATAACACAGGAACTTTCTAAATAATTACGCACGGCGCTTGTGTGTACGCTTACGTTTGTGGCTGGTTCGCTTCTTCGTCTTGCGAGCACGACGTCTGCCGCCATTCTTATTTTTATTCTTAGGATCAGGAGGAGGAAGACGAGCTACATAATATGTTGGCTCTTGGATTGCCTCTCTTGTAAAGGGGTTTATAGTAAGACGTGAAAGTGTTTCCTCTTTATAATAGCGACCCTTTTTACTTTCAAATGATTTGGGCGCATTTCCACGAAAATTTACAATGATATTTCCATTTTCAATATCATCAAAGGATATTGCGTTTCTAGAATTTTTTGGAATATCAAGGGTCTGTTGCTCTTCTGGATTAAATTTATGTACTATTAATTGATTAATAACAGGTGTAAATACATCAGCTTCTGCCAAATCCAACATTGTAGTTCCGTCTGGAAATGGTAAATCTCTAATTGTAGGCTGTGCTAGCAATAGTCTAACGAGATTCGCATCCGTTTTTGTAGCTGCTAATAAAAGTGCATTGGTTTCCATAGTATTTATAATATTCGGATTCGCTCTATGAGCAAGAAGTTCTCCAATAACATTTTTACGATCATTTTCTATTGCTACAAGAAGTGCCGTATTTCGCATGTTATTTTGTATATCGGTATCAGCAGCATATCCAAGAAGCATTTTAAGAGCTTCATAATTACCTCTAGAAGCAGCTATAATAAGAGGTGTATTTCCATCTGCATCTTGTATATCTGTATCTACTCCTGCACCAATGAGTCGGGCAATTTCCTCTGCATGATTATTTTTGGCTGCTTGAAACATCTTTTGATTTAAATTATCACCCATCTCTATACTATATATATAATTATTTAATACTCATAATCAATGATTATAAGTATTACGTTGAACAAATTAGTATATAATTACGCACGGCGTTTGTGGGTACGCTTACGTCTGCGGCTGGCTCGCTTCTTCGTCTTGCGATGGCGGCGTCTGCCGCCACTTTTGGGGCCAACGAATGGACCAATAAGATTACTTATTAGCCCAGGTTCTGTCTTATTAAAAATACCATAGTTTGGTTGAGCACCCTCTTTTAGTTGAACAGGTGTAGCCCCAATTAGTTTATTAAAGACACTTCTTTGTTTCATTTGTATTAAAATTAATTCATTTATTTCTGGATTGAATCTACCTTCTTTTGCCATATTAAATATTGAGTTACCTTCATCGTTTTTTATAGTATAAAGATTAGGTGTTTTAGGAGCTTTGATCAATAATTTTACGATTTCTGTATGACCATTCGTTGCGGCTAAATAAAGTGCTGTTTCACCCTGATTATTTTGTATATTTAAATTCGCCCCCGCTTCAATAAGTAATTTCACATTTTCAGTATGATTATACCATGCTGCCACTAAAAGTGCCGTATCACCCTGATTATTTTGTATATTTAAATTCGCCCCCGCTTCAATAAGTAGTTTCACAATTTCAGGAAAATCATTCTGTGTTGCCCCTATAAGTCCTGTATTACCGTCAATGTCTTTAACATCTAAATTCACCCCTGCTTCAATAAGTAGTTTCACACCCTCTGTATTACCCATAGATGCTTCTAAATTAAGCACGGTGTCACCGCCATTATTTTGTATATCTAAATTCGCCCCTGCTTCAATAAGTAGTTTCATAATTTCAAGATTTGGAGTAAAATCTTCACCCTGTGTTAACATAATTGCTGTAAAACCACCCCCACTTTGTATATCTAAATTTGCCCCCGCTTCAATAAGTCGTTTTACAATATTAGTATGATGATTGTATGCTGCTAAGATAAGAGCGGTATGACCATTCGTATCTTGCGCATCTATATCTACACCAGCAGCAAGAAGACGATTGACTTCGGCAAGGTTGCCATTTTCTGCCGCTTTAACCAATTCTGCCATTCTACTTTACCTCTCTCAAATAAATCACAGCCCCAACAGCCCACGACCCCACTGATACGAATCAAGAACAGTACTCGCCCCAATCGGAGTGATATACCCGCGGAAATCAAAGACAGCCCCTTTCAAGAGTTCATCCTTGTTTGCGTACTGGCTTGTGACATTTGACCAGTTGCTCTTACCAATATAATTTTTCTCTGTGATACTGTTCTGAGGGAGCCAGCCATTGGGCTCTACGAAAGTCCGTACACCATTTTTATAGACAACAATGTCTGGGCGGAAGGCATCAGTACCTTCCGCAGTAATGACCACATGACACCACTCATCTTTGGTGAACATGTTAGGGACAACAATCCGCATTTTACGCTGATCCTTGTCCCAGATTTCATAGCACATGTCGGCCGTTTTGGCGAGGCCAGGATTCTGACTTGTTTTGCGTGGGAAGGGGTGAGAAACCTTCTTGGGCACAACTGCGAAACCCTCGCACGTGAATTCCTCAACATTTGCCGAGGTCGTGCGCATAAGTTCTTGTGGCGTCACTTCAACGTCTGGTTGCGCTCCAGAAGGCGGGTCTGGTACAACACTCTCGCCGCCACATAACAAAGGTTTCTTATCAGCCGACGCATCAATCCCCTGATTGCCACGGTTCAAGATGCCCACCCACACATTATCAATACCCGCTCCATTGCCGAAATCAAAAATATGCGCATTGTTTGTAAATTCATCAAAGCGTACCCAGAAATGGATAGCACGCAAAGAGCGGAGTTGAACATCCGAGCCAAAGTTCAAATAGGGGTCATCGCCGATGCGCAAGAACTGATTAATACCATTCAAGACAAGGCCGTCGGTCACATCAGGTTTCACGGGCATCTCTTTGACCTTTGCACCACCTGCGGCATTGACATAGAGATTCTGGGCGTAGTCTACCATATCGTCGCGGAGCCTCAACCAAAAGACGCAGCCTTCGTAAAAGGTCAAGAGCTTTCGTATTTCATCAGGAGGGGAATTATCAGGAGCGGTCTTTGTACTGAATCCCTTGTCGGTCGCCAAGTTACACTCGGACTCAAATGT
>JACCDO011812465.1_pt1 | contig 17004 bp, 11 predicted proteins | sample 7446101 | NCBI WGS metagenome assembly JACCDO01 (sample SAMN15323440, study PRJNA562643) | freshwater metagenome | isolation source: river surface water | place: USA:Blue River Watershed | collected 2017-08-16 | reverse complement strand
CCAGCCATGCCGCTCATAACGCGGAGAACGTTATAGTTAACAGCGTACACACGGACCTTAGCAGTGTTGACACCAGACACAGTTCCGGAGGAGAGCACCAACTGCAGAACCGCGTTGTCGATTCTGGAGAAGTTGCACGAACCACTGGGTTGATGCTCTTCGGGGCGAAGGGCAAATGAGTACACGTTGATACCGCAATCAGGGGCACGGGTGTGGTGTTGGAAGGGCTGAACAACGTCGAAGTAAGAACCCTCACGTTCGGAGAAGCGGTCCTGGCCGTTAAGCTGGAGCTTGGCAGTGACCACAGGGTTCTCACCCCAGCAGTGCATGTCAAGGGCAGACTCAGCCAACACGAAGGTACCAGCATCAGACAACACGGAGCCGAGATCAGTAGCGGTGTTACCGAGCTGGTGACCAGTGCCAGCTGCATCGTTATCAGCAGCACCAGCCATCTGGAAAAGACCAGAGGCAGTAATGAACTTGTCAACACCAGATGTGGAAACATTTCCACCGAAGGCATGGATGGCGTTGGGGAGGGCATCGATGGCATCAGTGTAGTTGAAGGGTTGGGCACCAAGGGTCTTGAACAAAAGGGAACCAGCCTCAAGGGAAGAGCAGTAGTCGACGTTGGCATCAGGCTGAACAACCCACACCAACTCCTTGCAGGGGTGGTTGAAGTTGAGCTTGATCTTGTTGGAAGAAGAACCAACAGACTCGTCACCAGTGAACTGGAGCTGCTCGATCAAGTACTCATGGGGGTTCTGGGCCATCTTGCGGCGCTCATCAGTGTCGAGGAAGATGTAGGCAACATAGAGGGAAGCAGCCACAAGGGATTGCTGGTAAGCAGAGGAAACAGACTTGGCACCGGCACCCAAACCATTAACGGCCCACAAGCACTCACCAATGGGGCGGAAATCAATGTTGATCTTCACCTCGTGGTACTGAAGGGCAATCAAAGGAAGGGCAAGTCCGGGGTTACGGCAAAACCAGAAAAGAAGAGGCACGTAAAGGGTGGTCTCAGGAAGGGCGTTGCGGGGAGCGCACACCTGGGCGGGTCCTCCGGCAGCGCAGGGGCCAGACACGGGGGCGAAGGCGGGGTCAGTGATGTAGGTAAGTTGGGTGGTGTTACCAATCATCTTGTAGTAACCAGCCTGTTGCTCCTTGGAGAGGGTAAGTTGGTTCCAGATGTGCATCCAGTCACCATATTGACGGTCAATGCGTTGACCTCCAATTTCAACCTCAACTTGGGCAACCAACTGCTCACCAACAAAGTCCAACCAACGGGCATACACAGGGCCGGTTTGACTGGCACCCATAGACTGGTTGATCTCGGGAAGAGTCACCTGGAGGTAGGTGCGGTAAGCCAAGTCACCGTTGCGGCTGATTGTGCATGTCACACGGCGGCCAAAATCGGCCTGGCCAGAGAAAGTCTGCTCAATAGACTCCATGGCGAAGTTGGTGTGGCGTCTGTAAGACACCTTCCAGAAAGTAATCTCGGGGGTTCCGGTAAGGAACACATCTTGGGCGCCATAGGCGACGAGTTGCATCAAACCACCAGCCATATTATATGGATTATATTGTATCCAAAGAAAATAATTTTGGAAGAAATGAATTAATTAAATAAAAATAAAAAGCATCCTTTTTATTTTTGGAAACACCCCTAAATAAATGATTCACATGACGAAATCCCCGAGACCCATAAAATACATGGAGTTCTCGTAAAAATGTCTGCGTATTCATATTATGCAAAGATAATAATTCACAACTATTATATTTGTGTTTACAATCTTTGATTTTTCAAAATGTCTAAAACAGTCCAGTGGTTCATCAGTTATACCGGACTACTTAACACATAATCCACCGACAAATTCGATGCCACAAATGTTTCTAAATAATTCTCCTGGAAAATCTCTTGTCGGTTCTCATGCTTTTTAGTGAAAATATAGGAGTCTTGAGATTTGCGTACAGTCCACCCCTGCTCTAATGCATTGGCAATAAACAACATCTTTTGAAAAGCCGGTTTGGATAATTGCATATGATTGGGTAGACCAATCGTTTTAGAAGATGACATGATTTGATTATGCGATGGATTTATATAATGAGGTTTAGATAGTGTTTTATTGAAGGATACGAGTTTTTTATTTGTGCATATATGTTATAATTAACACTTAACATATGGAGAGTCTGGGTAAACGTGTAATAAACATTCCCGCCAGATATCGGGAAGATGTTGGGGCAAATAGTTTGGAAGCTGATGAATCAAAAACTGAAGCAGCAGTTGATACAAATCCGTCATCCGGTATCAGCAGTACTGGTGCAGAACTGCAACAAACAGAACAACTGCCACCTGCAGAAGTGCAATCGCAAGTACAATTGCCACCGGCAGCACTGCAGACGGACGAAGTGCAATCGCAAGTACAATTGCAATCAGCAACTGCTATCAGTAAACGTGTAAGACAGATTCCCGCCAGATTTCGGTCAGTTGTTTGGGCAGAAAGTCTTCGAAATTATAAATCAAAAAGTAAACAATCCAGTTTAGCAGTTAAATCCGCTGCGTCATCAAGCAGCAGCTCGACTTCCGTAGCTCGATTACCCAAGATAACTGTTGGATATGCTACAAATGACGCTCTATATAAGGACATAATTGGTATGTTACTCGCAGGTATGTCGATTAGTGCTATAACCACCGTATTATGTAATGCGAACAACAAATATCGTGAAATATTAACACAGAATGCCAGACCAGACCAAGAATGTACAATTGCAAAAGATGCGGGTGCAAAAGGTCTTAAAGATTATAAAAATGCAACACAACGAAATGAAGGTACTGCCACATATGTTGTTGACCATGCAACACAAAATTTAATTAATAGTGCCCCGGCGGTGAATGGTCTAAAACGCCCATTTTATTTAGCAATGGTGTTAGATAAAACAAAAGGGAAAAAACGAATGACATCAGTTCCATTTACACCTTCACATATGGGTGATTGTGGTAATTGTTGGTTATGTAATTTACCAGTGCATTATTATTGGCAATATGAGAAAGGTTACACTAATACCACTGGTTGCGGGGACTGTGAACATGTGGGTGCAATCGTCGCCGCATTTTTAGCAGGCATGTTAAGTAACCAAGGAAATCCCGACCAATTTAAATATAATTATCACCCATCACATCCACATTGTAATAAATGGAAATCGAATACCATACCGATGAAGTTTAATAAAACGAGCGGTAAATGGGTACATGACGAAAAAGGTATTGCTACAATAGCGAAAGATATAGCAAATCATCCTATTCATGGCAGTGAATATTGTCCAAAATTTATAAAAGCATATAATGAAAAGAAAATAATTGTCGAAAGCGTAAAAACAAATATTAAAAAACCAACAGAAGATTGGTGTACTGCCGCAAATGAATCACTCGAACGAAATACCGATAAAAACAAAACAAATATTGCAAGCGCATTGGCCAGCATTATCGCAAAAACCGCACCAAAACTCATCTCGACTACAACGGTTAAATCTGTAAAAAAAGTAAAAATGCAACGTAAACAGTCAGGCGGATGCGGGGCGGGAGAACATATTTTTGTCGAAGAAATTCCAGGTGAACATGCGGTTAATATTTATGATACAAATACATTTTATGAATTAAAACCAACTGATGATGAAGAATTGGACAGTTTACAGGATGAATATAATGCCATTTTTGATGAAAGTGCAGGCAAAGAAGCAGTCAAAGAAGCACTCAATATAGTATTTGAATGTTTATTTAATGTGTTTGATGCAATAGAAGACCCTTACGAAATAGGTAGTGGAGTTAGTGGCATTCTTAATGTGTTAAGAAGATATTTATATGGATTGGACCAAGACGCCGTCAAAAACCAAGAATTGATAGATGACATAAATTCTAGAATTAGAACCATAACCATGAAATTTGGCGATGAATTAAATGAAACTGACTATGAGGTTCTCGATATCAGTCATGATGCACCAGCCAAAGTAGTATCCACTGCTATAGTATCACCCCTGAAAAAACAAGACATAAAGACGAGGGATATTGATCTCGCTAATGCGTCTGGCCTGATGGGAAGAATAATAAGTGAGAGTGATACCCAAACAAGTGAAAATGAAGACGACGATGAAGTTTCAGCAGCTAATCGTCAATTGACACCTGGAACAAGTGAAAATGAAGATACTGGTACTGAAGAAGACGATGAAGTTGCGGCAGCACTAACCGACCGTCCAATTACGCCTCGAACGAAACGAATTTTCGAAGATATTAACACCGCTTTACCTGAACTTCAAATTAAACAGGCAAGAACTCCTTCGAATCAAACACCTAGAAAAACACCGATTGTAGGCCAAAGCGATACACAAGACCAAGATGATTATCCTTCACAAAGTGAAGAATCTGGAGAAGCAACCAAAACATTTACGTCGATAGCTGATACTGCACGATTAGTTCCAGACCGTGGTGGTAAACGGTTAAATAAACGCCAATCCAAACATAAATCGCAAAAACGTAACCAAAAAAACAAAACAAAACGCATTTCCTACATCAAACACAAACAAACGCGCAAAAACAAACATTCCAAAAAAACAAAATCGAAACGTTCCAACAAAAAATAATCCATGGACACGCCGTTGAACATTTACACCTTTGAAGAAAAACGTCTAACATTCGGTAAACGTTTTTATGTTACACGATTGAGTTATTCAGGTTTAGATAGTGTTTATTGAAATATATGAGTTTTTATTTGTGCATATATGTTATAATTAACACTTAACATATGGTAAAAAAACTAAATCCGTCATTTGTAGAATACTTTGCTGCATATTTGAAAAAAATATTAAGCAAACCAGCCGGCACTATAACTGCCAAAGATTTTCAAGAACACGTTACTACTGCTGCAAACGTTTATTTAAATGAAAATTATGGGGCAGATCCAAGTGCTGTACGTAGTGCAATTGCGCAATCTACACCAGAGAATGAGTGTACAAAAGCAATAAACGCTCGCATAAAGTACGAAATTGGTACTGACAATAGAATAACCTTTTATAAAAATCAAGCCCAGATTAATAGCGAAACCAAGGCAGAAACACTCGAGTCTGCAAAAAAAGACCACCAGGAAGTTAAAGTTTGGACATCTAAAACTAACATGTTATTACCTGATGCTACTGGTCGAAAGAGACAACAAGCTGTAGAATTTACACCTGTAACTGCGGTAAAATGTGGTAAATGTTGGATATGTATGACTGACGTGATGTCTTACCGTGGCAATTCCAATAACTGGTATGATAATGATGATAGACAGGTTGCCCCCGATACCCCGGATGCCAAACAGATAATTGGCACGACTCCATGCGGCGATTGTGAGCACGTTTCTGCAATCATGGCATCATATATCGCAGGCATGTTGACATCTGCCGGATTTGCAAAAGTTTATTGGGCGTCATATTACGTTGCATGTGTTGAATGTAATAGACGGAAATCAAATTATATAGGGGTGAAATTAGATTCAACTAACGGTTGGCAAGTGGATAATAATGGTGTTAATGCTATTGTTGATGCTATATTTCCTATAAACGGCGTAGAACCACATGCATCTGAATACAATCCTATTCGTAACGCGCTTACTGCAAACTATAACTCTATGTCCGCCGGTGAAAAAACCCTATTTAGAGAAGAGGTAAGCGGATATATTGTCGACGGTACACGAACGTGGTGTGATGCTGCGAATGAAAATATGAAGAAGGATACATCGACGACAAAACGTATCAAGATGTCATTCAATGTGAGTAAGATTATAGTAGCAATTACTGGTCATTTAAATGTTATTACAGGCCCTTTAGAAAAGAGAGCCAAAAGGATATCGAAAGCGTCACGGCCGGTAGTTAAGTCCACTGCAACAAGTAAACGGAAGGCATATAAAGCGGCACCGACGTCAGGTAAATATAGAGGAGGGGGGCCTAATGAGACAGTTGATGATAATCGCATGACCGTTGAAGAGGATGTCAAAGATACTCCTATTTTGCACTGGTATAATTTAATTGGGGAAGTGGATATTGATGAAGAAGATGACGACGAAGATGATGACGAAGATGATAACGAAACCGATCACGAGTTTGAAGCCAGAATAATAAAGTATATGGATGTCATTGTAGAATACATTGGTAATACGTATAGTCGATTATTGTTTAAGCAATATGAAAGCGACCCTACCATATTTGGCGAGTTAATGGTCAATTTATCAAATTCAATGGCCGAAATACTCAAGCCATTACAGGATACAAGTAAGACTACCACTCCACCAAGACCAGACGCAGACGGCTCATCACAATTCACAGGACAAACAACCCGGGAAACAGTAGAATATTCAAGTTCTGATAATGAAATCAGAGGCGAATCTCTTATTGATGATAAACAAAGTGGTGGCAGCCGAATAAATAAACGCCACTCTAAAAACAAAACAAAGCGCATTTCCTACATCAAACATAAGCAAACGCGCAAAAACTATCATTCTAGAAAAACAAACAAAAACTAATACACTTTTGCCAGGTTATTTTGGTCATACTTACAACTAAAGAAAAACCTCTAACATTACGTAGACGTTTTTTATGTTACACATCTCGGCTCAACCTATATTTTCGCCATATTCGTACTATGATATCGACGGCAAAGAATAAAATATACACTTATTTTAACGAATGGTAGAATGTATTGATATTGGCTCTTATGTAGTAACGGTTGTGGTTATGATGCATGGTGCCGTTATTGAATTAAATATACCACACTGGAAACAGTATATATTACAAAATGTAAATCTATTGAGTTTAGCCGGAGATTTTAGCGAAGTTGGCCTGGGAGATAATGCGGTTAGGGCCAGTCATCTTAATAGATTAAATGAGATGTTTCAACAAGATTTAAATAAAGAAACAATCACTGTGATGCAAACCGCAGCAGAACGTATACGTCCGGCATATATAAATTATATAAAATCGTTTTTTGATGGAGAATTATCTACCGAAAATAGCTGCAAAATATTTGATAATATCCAGATTGATAAGGCGTTAGGAACGGGCATGGAAGGTTTTTTCGATAGAATAATGCAATGTATTTTACCCGATGTGATAGGTATTTATGTTATTTCGGTGCATAAAAAAATAGATACAAATACATTAAATTTAATTTATCCGAAAGATAAGAGTCGGCCGAAACTGAATTTATTAGAACGCGCAGATTTAATCAAATTCGCAAAAATTTTCAATACGGATGGTGAATCTATGATACAACGATTACAAAATGCATCTACCCCATGGCAACCAATATCAAGTATTTCAATGACCGACGAAAACCAAATGGAACAAATACAAAACTGGAAAGTGACTATGTCATCATCCGGAAACATTTCACATATTCGGTTAAGTTATTTAATATTTATTATTAAAGAAATTGTTGGCGACGATAAATGCAAACTGAATATTATAGATTATTCATGTTCTCCAATTGCAGAATTTATAAGTGCGGCCGAAATGACAAATGCAAGATATATGCAGGCACGTGACATTGAAAATATTAAGCAACCATTTGGAGGTAAAAATACACGTAATAAGCGACGTACAAATAGGCAATACGCAAAAAAACGATATACAAAAAAGCGTAACAGAAAAAATAAAAATACAAATAATCCAATTCAAAAAAAGCAACATAAAAACACATAGATAACTAATACTAAACTACTTCTCCATGAATTCAAATCAAAAGAAGGGTAATCCGCAAAAAACGCCCGGCCTCCATACAATTGACATAAAACATACCGAACTCCTAGACAAATTCCACAAAATAGAGACGGAAACTATCCCGAAACTTCTCGCCGAAAAAGAGGAACTAAAACTGAAAATCAAAACTCTGTCGAAAAGCCAATATGACGAGTATATGGACATGCGCGACCGAATCAAATACATTCAACAAGAAGTCAAAGACCTCACCCGACAAAAGAAAGATTATTTGCTCAATAATTCAAAACACATATTCGATTATTTTGAGCAAAAGAAGCAAATTTCCGTCGATTCAAACACGCTCAACCAAAATTCTAATGTTCTCAATTCATTCTTTAAAATCAAGGCCACACAAATGTCGTCGGCTGACCCCAACAACGACAAATACGCCAAATCTAAGCAATCTTACCAACATTACTGGCGAAACGTCACCAATGAGATTGCCAATATCCAAGACTTTATCGTCCCGACCGACGTATGTGAAACATGTCACCGTGGAGAACTCATTCCTCAAGACGAAGAAGGCATATTGATTTGTAACAACACCGCCTGTGGAAAATTTATCACTTATATTGTCGATAGTTCCAAACCCACCAACAAAGAGCCACCAAATGAGGTCTCTTACACGGCCTATATCCGTCTCAATCATTTCAAAGAAATCTTATCCCAATTCCAAGCCAAAGAAACCACGCAAATCCCGGATGAAGTCATTGATGCCATCAAGGCGCGTATTAAAAAAGAGCGAATTAAAGACGTCTCCCTTATCAACTATGACAAAATGCGCGAAATGTTGCGAAAACTCGGCTTCAACAAATATTTCGAGCATATTCAATATATTAATTCGTTGTTTGGTATTAAACCGCCGATTATGAACGAAGAATTACACGAGACGTTATGTGTTCTCTTCATCGAAATACAAAAACCATGGGCGGTCCACTGTCCGCCTAACCGAACCAATTTCTTCAACTACACGTACACATTGCATCAACTATGCGTGTTATTGGACCAGACTCAATATTTGCCCTATATTCCTATGATGAAGGACCGAGAGAAGCAATTAGAGCAAGATATGATATGGAAAAAGGTGTGTAATGACCTGGACTGGGAATATTTCCCAACCGTATGATTTGACCGACCATACGTCAACAGACAAATCAACCAACTATTGTAATATTATTACATATTGTGATGTAAAAATATTAAATGAGGGGGATGCTTAAGCAGCAATCTTAATACCGCCCACCAATGTGCTACCGAGTGTCATACCGGCACCATTTCTGGCGCTGGATCCCATGGAGGGAATAAACACGTCCAATATGCTAAATGTGGCGGCAGCGGTCAAGGCAATCACAATGATTTCCTCAACGCTCAACGCCTTCTTGGGGATCAACATGGCGCAAATCGCCACAGCCAAACCCTCAATCAAGTATTTGATGGCACGCTTCAAAAGCTCGTTCATGTCAAACATTTCGGTCATGTCGAATATATATTATATTCAAATAAAATAATTCATTCTAAATGAAAAGAAACGAACCGCCAATATATGGAATTCGATATGCACAAATATTATGTTATGTAGAAAACACTTAAATATAATGTTGGAATACAACATATAATGTCGTCATTCGAGAAGAAAACGCTAGAAAACGGATCTACAAATCCTAAATATGTAGATTTGTGCGATGAAGATGCCGCCATCGCAGGCCAAAAATTTGCATGCCTATCGTTTGTCTCCCCTGAAAAAATTTTGAAGAAGCGCGAAGTGTATTTATTCGACCAATTCATCAAGAACTGGGAGTTTTCTAAATCTATGGAACGATACTTTGATTTCATTCATTTCATTGCATACAAACACAACATGAATGTGGAGACGCTTATTGCAGATTTTAACGATTTCGTAAAAGAAGAATCATCAAAGCTAAAGAAAAGTGGCATTGAAGATGATTACAAGAATTTCATGGACAAGCAAGAAGACGCGTTGAATGAAAAGTTCAACCGAGAGCATTCTTTCCAAACATCCGTGCGTGGTCTCAAAGTACGTGGCGTGTTTGCGTCACAAGAAGAGGCCGAGCAGAAGTGCAAGAAATTGCGCGAGCATGACCCCAATCACGATATTTTCGTAGGTCCAGTGGGCGTGTGGATTCCATGGGATCCAGATGCGTATAAGACGGGTCGTGTTGAACATTTGGAAGAAGAGTTGAATGCATTGCACAAGGAGAAGATGAAGAATGAGGAAATGGCAAAGAAGGAGTTCGAAGAGCGTGTGCGTGAAACAAAGAAGAAGGCGATTATGGAGAATATCGAGAAGGCGAAGGCGAGCGGAAACGTGCTTACCCAAACATTGGACGCGGATGGAAATCTAGTGGGTGTAAAAGAGACGGTGAATTTCGAAGAGCGTGATGTAGCCAATGCCGAGTCTACCAAATTGCGAAATGAGTTGTTAATGGAACAAAACAGTAATCCAGCGGACTCACTCGAGAATGTAGATTAACACCGACAGCAACAACGTACGTAAAATAAACAATTACAAAATAAACTGATAACAATATAGAAATTATGATGTATTATAATACATCATAATGACAACATTTTGCGATATAATATACAGAAAATATATTGTTAACGATACAAAACATGTTGATTTTTTAACATTGGAATATATTACAAGCCCAGAATATTTTACAGTCAATATGTCGAGGGCAAATACTCGATATTGCGATATTATTTATGTGTTATATTCCATATTTATATCGATTTATATTCATGCGCGCACGAATTATGTAAACGCGAAATATGGATATATTAAAAGTACGATTGACAATCCGTTTTATAGCGCTGACCAAAAAGCCGAATTCATCAACAAATTTCGCGATGCTCAACGACATTATCGAGCACTATGTAAATTCGCATATAAATGGAAGTGGAATCGAGCAACATATGCCATTAAACACGATTTATTGTTGAACCCCATTGAACCCAACCAATATTTTGTGTTGCCATTATTGCATGCAGGAAAAAAATATTTGTTTACGAAAAGCGACCTGACAAATATTGTTGAAACTGCATTAACCCATTCGCCATTTATTTATGCAGAGCCATTACCGATTAAGAACCCATACAACAATTTGGTGTTTGACAAATCTCATTTGTATACGATTTATTTTTTCATGAAACACCGCATGTTTACGTTGCCGACCATTTTTCATCAATATTTCTTGTATAATTTTCATTTGAAATTGTTTCGAGATAATAACGAAGCGCTCATTCGAAAAATGCATATAAATTCAATGATAAAGACAAATAATGCGACTATTCGACGACGGGATATAAACACTATGATTCGCCAATATAATGATCGATGTGTTAATACTTCCAAAAAAATATATATTGAACCGGATTTTCCAAATGACGTATTATTACGCGCGATGACACCATATTTGCATTTGTTTTATACTTCTACATATGCTCTTGATATGTCGGAAAAGGGTAGTGCAATGAACAATTTGAGATATCAATTGGCACGGTTTCATAAAATATCGCCTACATTTGGTCGCAAATTCATTAAAATGCGATTTGGAAAAATAAAATCACAACCGCTGGAATATGTATACGACATGCGATATGCACAATATGTAAACCTACCGTTTTCGAAGAATTATGACACGTGTCATACCACCATTATTGAAGACAATCCGGATGAAGAAAAAGAATCTGGCGTGTCATTTTATCCAATGTTACCCCACACTACGTTAATTCCGCACATTAACGATGATGATGATGATGATGAACACGACATTATGCATGATGGCGACAACAATATTATCAATGACGACGATGACGACGAAGATGATGCTCATATAGAAAATAATATGGATGCTGATGGCGTCGAACATGATGATGCGGATGCAGAAACATTAAGTATGTTACGCGACATCAATGAAGATAGCGATGATGTAAGTGATATTGTCCATGGTTCGAGTGTAACAGAAGTGTCAGACTTTGAAGAAGATTTGGCCATACGTATGGAAATCACCGTGTCAGGTTCGAGTACAGACTATGACAGCGAATAATACATTTGAACTAGCGCCGGTTTACCATTTTGATTTCTTCACATTAATCGGTTGCGCACTTTTCTTTTTTGATTTACTTGGGTCATATGCCTCATCTTCGTCATCTGACCCCATATTTTTAGATATTTCCCAAAATTCCTTGGATCCCAGACGAAAATTTGGATGATTTTCGGCCTTGTACCAAAATATCTGGTCATTCAGTTTGTTCGATTTCGCATTGTTATTGATGACCAAACATTCGAAGTTCTCGGTGCACTGGTCCATTACTGCACAAAACGATTCCAATGTGGGAAACATACTTGCATAATTTTCCCATATACGTTTACGGTTTGCCAAATACGGTTCTCGCAATATAAACACATAATCGATGTTTGTACGTAGATTCGGTGGGATACCCAATGGATATTGCATGGTAATAATAAGCATGATTTTCCAATGACGACCATTCATAAATAACAGTCTCATCATTTTGTCGCGAGTCCATGATGCATCATATAAACAGTCATCTAAAATAACAAATGCCCTCGGGTCGATGGTTGTACGCTTATAAGTTTCTATTTCTTTGTTTACTTGTTTCAACACCGTTTTTTGTCGCCGTAATACATTCTCAATGAGAACCGTATTGTATTCTTCGTGAATAAATAGTTTAGGTACATGGGCCGCATAAAAACCATTACCGGCTTCTGTTCCTGAAATAACTGTGCCAATCGGGATATCTTGGTGATAAAATAACAGATCTCTTACTAAAAATGACTTACCTGTATCACGTCGCCCAATCAACACTACCACGGGGCCTTTATTTTCATCGGGCTTAAAAGTAATCTCGCGCATACTGAATCTTTTTAGTTCCAATGTCATTGTATTTTATGTATACATTAGTAGATATAAAATGAATTTTTAGGATAAACGTGCTTGCCATCATAATACATACACAAACAAATTCCATTAGTTTAGAATATGTGAAAAATATGTATTCACCACTTATACAGATTCGACAACAATCATGACAAATGAAATTCCTAAATTCACAATCCATTACGCAAAACATAAAACCGTTCAAATGAGTATTTTAGATAAGAGTGGGCATGTTAGTTCGACCGAAGATATTGAAGCCGATTATTCGCCATTTCGCATTGAATCCGTGCAAAATTACAATCCAATTTATGATTTGTGGTTTACATTGGATGAATCCAATTACAATCGCATATCATTAAATAATGCCTATCATTTGGTGGATATGAATACAGTGGTTGGATTAAACACGAAAGACGTCATTTCTCGCCCGGTATTTATTAAGTATTCACCACTATTAGACCCGATTCGATACATGGTGGGTAAATATGAATCATGCAAACAACCTATTTGTAATTTGCCATCATTGACGAATGAAAACGTACATATGAAAATTCAGGATTATAACAACATGGCTTATGTGGATGGTTTCTTCAGTTATTTATCCAGCCAGCTTTTGCATACTCATAATTTTGTACACGGTGTTGACTTTTATGGGTCTTTCACTGGAATTCAGGAACAATATAAAATGGATATTACGGATGATTATGATTATTTACAAGGTTCCGCCTTTTTCAATAAAAATATCAACATTCTGTTTAAAACGTCGCAGTTGGATAATGATGGGTATTATAATTATGGGTCACATGGTAATAAACCTCGGCTTCAAGTACTAGAAACGCCTAAACGTAACATATCTGCTGTTATTATTGATGATTTGATAACTCCTATTCCCGAAAATGAATCGCCGCCGACCATGCTGGTGGCCGATGCCAATTTAGACACCGAGTTAGTATATACAAACCCGACTGTAGAAAGTAAACATAGCTCACGAAATACATCGGGTTCATCGGATAATTCAAATAGCAGTCAAACCACTACAACCTGCTCTAGTGATTGTGACCATAACAGTAGCAGTGAAGAAAGTGTTTGGACTACGGAAGACGACGAAGATGAAGATGAAGAGGAAAGTGATGAACATAGTAATAGGGAAGAAAGCGAATGTGATGACGAAAGCGACGAATCATATACCGACCCAGATGCATGTTACGCCTACATAAAGAAGTTCCCAGTGCATTGTATTGCACTACAAAAATGCGATGGTACATTAGATTCACTATTTAGCAAGAATGCACTCGGCAAAGAAGAAGGCACATCCGCCCTCATGCAAATCATCATGACACTATTATGTTATCAAACCGCTTTTCAATTTACACATAATGATTTGCATACAAATAACATCATGTACGTCAACACCACTGAACCATTCTTATATTACACATATAAGCGCAAAATATACAAAGTGCCTACTTATGGTAAAATATTCAAAATAATCGATTTTGGCAGGGCCATTTATAACTACAATGGTCGACGATTATGCAGCGATAGCTTTGCACCCATGGGAGATGCGGCGTCACAATATAATTGTGAACCATACATGGATGTAAGTAAACCTCGATTGGACCCCAATTATAGCTTCGATTTATGTAGATTAGGTTGTTCGTTGTATGATTTTGTAATCGACGACGACGATAACCCTAAATGCTATGATGATTTGCAACAATTAATACACGAATGGTGTTTGGATGACAATAAGAAAAATATTCTGTATAAGCAAAACGGTGAAGAACGTTATCCCAATTTTAAATTGTATAAAATGATTGCACGCACAGTTCATAATCATACCCCCGAACACCAACTTTCTCGCAACATATTCAAACAATACATTGTTCCGCTATCAACGGATGTTCCCACGCATCTACATATCAACATCGATAAATTGCCGGAATATTACACGAAGTATGTGTAATTCGGCATAGTTTTGCCTGCGTGGCTTGATTACACCGATGAACATTTTTCTAAAAAATGTTCATCTAAACATGATTATTAGGCGTTCATATATTCTTTCTTGAACATTTCCGGTGTCATAATTGGTATGTTTTCTGCAACCGCCTTTTTGGTTTTGTTCGATACATCGTCAAGAGACTTTACAATCAGTACAAACGTTTTTTTGCTTATATTATCGTCCAACACACCACCTTTTGTTTTCAAATAGTCGATAATTTCTGCATCTCGTACTTTTGTCATAACCACGTGTTTTCCATATAATGGGTGAGTCTCGTCATGAACAACTGCTTCAGTTGGCGGAGCGGGGGCATTGGTTGCAGACGTTTTAGAATCCGCGATTTTATGCATTAAACCACATTCTTTCAAAAACTCCAAAAATACCGGAATATTCGTTGCAAAACTCTTCGCGTTCTCTTTTCCAATCCCATCAATCGTTTGTAACATCTCGATTTTACTGTCCGTCGTTTCCGGGCTGGTTAATATTTTTGGATAGGCAGTCATAATCGGCTGTATCTTTCGCACGCCAATTCCGCGCCCAAACTTATTTGATGAAGCCATGATTGTTACTAACGATGCCTTTTCCACTTGGGCATGTATTCCATCATATATTTTATTTATCATTTTTGATTTGAACCCTTCCACCTTTGCAAAATCGTCTTTTGTCATTTTCAAAATCGCAGGAACCGTTGTGTAACCCGCATTCATTATTTTTTTCACATTACCACCACCGAGTCCGTCCACTTCTATGCCTGTAAAAAAATCGGTAATATTCTTTGCCTGAACAGTTTCATCGTCTTCCATATTATCCAACACAATATCTACGTTTGTTTCCGTCCAATGATATGGTACGCTCGGCATTTTTGCCATTTCGGCTTGCACCGTCACTGATTTGATATAAGGAATAACATCCCCACTTCGAATGATTTGTATTACTGCACCCACACCGATTTTATTGCTTTCTATAAATTTGCCATTAAAACCAGTTGCATATTCGATTGTAACACCGCCTAGACGGACAGGTTCAATGCGGACTCGCGGTTTCAAATATCCATTTTTACTGGGCGTCCATATTACATCGACCACTTTGGCTTCTGCCACCTGGTCAGATATGACCATTTTAAATGCGAATGCATGGTCCGGATTACCATCTTTGCGCAAATAAATTTTATCGTCTGTAACAATAACACCATCGATTTCGTATTCGTAATTTGTTCTCCAATCCATTAATAATTCTGATAATTTTTCGTTTGTTAACGAATCTACAGATTTATGTTGCACTACTTCGTGACCGAGGTCAATCAACGTTTGTAATTGTTCACTTGGACGTAGTGATGGACGAATGACTTCATATGCAACAAAATGGAGGTCTCTCGATTTTTCGTCGATTGTTTTGCTGTTTACAATTCCAGACACTAAATTTCGAGGATTTGCGAACTTGGATTTATACTTTTCTTCGAAAACAACACGCGGCATGATCAATTCACCACGAACAACACTATTCTTTTCGAGGGGCAAATTGAGCACCGACAACAAATGACTAACATCCTGACCGATGGTGCCATTTCCGCGTGTATATAATTTTGGTACACCGCCTTCGGTTGTGTATAGTCCACTTACTCCGTCCAATTTACATGATAAAACGTAGGGTCCTTTATATTTCTGTGTCCATGTTACAAGAGCGTTTGTATCTGGTTTAATTTTGTCCATCGACGCCATTTTGTAAGGTAACACAACTTTATTTTTTGTCACATTTGCCCCAATATTGTTCAACACTTCGTTTGTTGGGTATTTAACTTCCATATATTCTTTAATAATATCATACTCATTGTCACTCATAATGGCGGTTTTTGTGTTGTAATATGCATCTCCGGCGGCTTCGAGCCATTCAACCAATTGAGACTCATTTAATGAATCCAACATGTCGATTCCTTCAACACGGAATCGAGCAACTAACTCTTTTGCATTATTGATTCTGGTTTCCATATTATGTTCTTTACCATTTAATTTTATATCATTTTTGGTTGTGTCTTTATGGACACCGATTGGTCCCACGACTGGGACATCTGCCACTTCAGTTGGTTTTACACGTTTGCGTTTGACCGTAGTATTCTTCGGCTTCTTTGCAGGTTCGACAATTGGCTCGACTTTATTCATGTGTAATATCGGCACTAACTCGGGTAATACTTCTGCTTCATTGGATATGCTTGTTTTCAATATCTCATCATTCATACCAGATTCATCTAGTTCCAACTTAGGTGCAATACCGTTTAATATGACTGTTTTCTTGGTTTTGCGT
>JACCDO010400530.1_pt1 | contig 17005 bp, 17 predicted proteins | sample 7446101 | NCBI WGS metagenome assembly JACCDO01 (sample SAMN15323440, study PRJNA562643) | freshwater metagenome | isolation source: river surface water | place: USA:Blue River Watershed | collected 2017-08-16 | reverse complement strand
ATTTCGTTGATTCAATTAAGTTACAATTGTCCGATTTGGAGAGCGTTGGTCAACTTGGTTATGTAGAAGGCATTTCAAATATAATTGTCAAAAAACTAAATTCTCTCGATGAAACAAAAAGACCTGTTCATTGTGCGGATTCCAAGAGGGAAGTAATGTATGTGAAAGATGATAATAAATGGGAAAAAGAAAATGTTGAGAAATCAAAATTACGTAATGCTATTAAATGCGTCTCTCGAAAGAATTCTAAATTATTAAAGGATTTTCGAAATCAATATCCTGGTTGTGACAAAAGTGATTCAAAGTTATCAACAAAATATGATAAGCTCACATTAGAAGCATTTGGTGGCAAAGGTGATGATTATGAAGGAAAAGAAGATAAAATAATTCGGAACATTGCCAAAAATGTAATAATCGATAAAAATTAGAATGATTTCTTTAAGTAGTTTGGACAATTTATTATTTAAAATTGCATATTTTTCAAAATTCCAACATCATTTCAGAAAAATCGATTTTTGGACATTTATTTTTGTCCTTTTTTTGAAAATGAAAATACTTTTGGAATTACAAAAAACATGAATTTGTGAAATTTTGTTGAGACCATAAAAAAAATTAGCGTCTGGTGACAAAAAAAATAATTCAAAATTTGTGATGATAATTTTTTCTAAAATATTGTTAAAATAAATTATAATTTAAAACTTAATTTCTGTGGCTATAATATGGCAACAGTTGGCAACGAAATTAAGCAAAAATTAAGCAAAAATTATTGTTGTGAAATTTGTGACTATATTACCGATAGAAAAAGTAACATGAACAATCATAATTTAAGTGCTAAACACCAAACGGCAACACTCAGCCACAGTTTTCAACAAAAATTAAGCAAACAATTTTGTTGTGAAAATTGTGACAAAACATATAAAGATAGAACTGGATTATGGAAACATAAAAAAATATGTAATATTAAAATTGCGCCAGATTTGTTTTTAAGTGAAGCTAATGACATAAAAACTTTAACTAATTTAGTGCTTGATGTAGTAAAACAAAATCAAGAATTAACTAATAAATTAGTTGATATATGTAAGACAAATTCAAGTTCAAATACTAATTTTTCGAATAACAACATAAATTCAAACAATAAATCATTTAATTTAAATTTCTTTTTAAATGAAACGTGTAAGGATGCGATGAATATTATGGATTTCGTTGATTCAATTAAGTTACAATTATCCGATTTGGAGAGCGTTGGTCAACTTGGTTATGTAGAAGGCATTTCAAATATAATTGTCAAAAAATTAAATTCTCTCGATGAAACAAAAAGGCCTGTTCATTGTGCGGATTCCAAGAGGGAAGTAATGTATGTGAAAGATGATAATAAATGGGAAAAGGAAAATGTTGAGAAATCAAAATTACGTAATGCTATTAAATGCGTCTCTCGAAAGAACTCTAAATTACTAAAGGATTTTCGAGTTCAATATCCTGGTTGTGACAAAAGTGATTCAAAGTTATCAACAAAATATGATAAGCTCACATTAGAAGCATTTGGTGGCAAAGGCGATGATTATGAAGGAAAAGAAGATAAAATAATTCGGAATATTGCCAAAAATGTGATAATCGATAAAATAAACTACATTGAATAATTTGATACATTAAACCAAGTGTAGTCTAATTTTTCGCTTAAAACTGTCCTCATCGTTAAACAAAAACAACTTGAATTTTCGAGCATCAAAATTTTCAAAATCGTCTCTCAATGTAATCCTTGAAGACAATTTTAATTCAGGCAAAAACACAATATACTGAAATAATCCATCATTTCGGTTTATTTTGTCAAACACATAACCATCATATTCTTTCTCTATTACATCGCCATTATTAGCGCAAATGTCTAACAGTGTGCAATCACATTGAACCTTCCGAATCGACCGCATTGTCACATTGATATACTCCAAATCCTTTAACCACTTATCATAGAATTTTTCAACATTTTCAGACAACGTAATGAGACCCATTACGCTCTGTAACTTTATCATATTTAACAAATCGACTAAACGACGAATTGGACTCGTAATGTGAATGTATGCGTCCATATCAAGCATCTCGTGACGTATCGACGTGTCGCTATTCGCGATTAAAGAACCGTCTATGTATTGACCTGAAGCGCTATTCCATATTTTGATAAATTTCGCCACATCTTCAGGAACACTATCGGGGACCACACATTCGCGCTTCATTATTGTAGAGCGAAAAATGCCGGTATTATGTTTAAGCATTTCGGCAGCACAATAGTAGTTCATTAAAATCATAAGATAACACACGACATCGTGACTATTTTTCACGCTACTAATATACCTACTTTTACGCGATAAATTTTTGGTAATGTCGAGCAAACTAGTATATTTTTCGTTTCTAAGTAGTGAAGCTTCCTCATAACAGAAATTCCTGGCAACTTTTATTAAACAATTACCATATTTGACATTGACAATGGCATTATCTTTAATAAAAACATCCATTACAAACGCAACGCGAGTGACCTTTTCTTGTAAACTACACAGACAATCGGATAAAATAGTCGGCAACATAGGTCGTTTTTTGTCGGGCAAATAAATAGTCGAAATCCGCTGCGAAAATGAGTCCCACAAGTTCAAAACGTCCATCCATATAGTGACATTGGCAATGTATATACTTAACTGCTGTATACCATCATCTCCGACGCTACGAATGCTGAAACCGTCGTCGAAATCTTGACTTTTAGGCGGGTCAATTGTGAATACGTACCAATCTGCTATATTGGTTCTATCTTCAATACAAGGAAACTTAACTTTTATGCTGTTAATAAAATCCTCGTGATTGCCCTTTCCAATAGCCGCCGTAGTGTCCTTTTGAAATTTTTGAATAGACGCGTTCAGACTTTTACAATACAACTGGTATTCATAGAAATTGTCTAGAATGTCAACCGGTCCGATTACACTGGAAAGACTGCCGATAGGGTGCTTATCAGACCAATCGGAAAATGAAAATGTCACGTATAAATTGATAAACACTTTTGAAAAGCCAACATTTTTGATTTCATATGGAACCAAAAAAGGTGGTAGTCTCCTGTCGTCAGGGACGCATTTATAAAGTAATTTGCCATTTTTACCGCGTCCGTATGTTTTGTTGCCGCTTATAATTAGCACTGCCGGCATATTTGAAGTAGACCGAACCGATGAATGAATGATTTTTACGCCGTCATTTTCAATAGAAAACACATCATTTGTGAATAGTTTGCTTTCATTCGGGTCAACTTGGACATTGACTTTTTGAAAATTATGCGTTTCAAAAACTTCCCACGCCGTGTAATTCCGGTCATTTATATAAATCTTGTATAAGTCCATTTGTTACTTGATATATGTAATTGTCATTATATCTTTAATTAATATTTTTATATTATTTCTTCTGTTTTCTACTTGTACTACGTCTTCTACTTGTACTACGTCTTCTAATTGTATTACGTGTATTATTATGTTTTCTTCTCTTCTTTCTAGTTCTGCCTCCGATTTCCATTTCTCCTGACTCTTTTTTTGCGTTTCTGTATAATAGTCTCTCTTCTGGTGCGGATACAGAATATTTGTCAATTCTTAGTGAAGTACAAGCAAATGAGACAACACATACGTTAATTATTACACCGGGATATTGTTCTTCTAATTTAGCAAGAACATAACTTAAAGGTCTCTTGCGAAGTGGCTCAACCTCATCAATATGCTCTCCCGTATTCATTATAACAATAATATTATTATTATTAGTAACTAAATCTCTTTTTGGGTTGTAGCTATACATGTAATCCGGAAATTCTTTGCCTGGGTTTCCTTTACTAATTGTGCTAATCGCATTCGATTGTTTATACCATTGCATAAAATCTGTATCTCTTTCTGTAACTCCATGTGAATGTAATTGTCTACTGTCATAACGAAGCGCAGCTAATGGTACATTTGTACGACTATCACCACTCATTGCTTTCGCAATTGGTTTAATTTTTGTGGTTTTAACCCAATTGACATTAACTCGGTCTGAATAAATTTGTAAAACTTTTGCAAGAAAAATTATATAATGTTCAAATGTTTCTTCATCAACATATTCTAATGCTTTTGATAAATAAGCTATCTGTTGTAAAATATCATAAGTCGTTATAGCATCCTCAGCTATATTACGCAAAATTTCGTCAATAGTTTTCTCTGTTATTGGTCCCGCTTGTTCAACATAATTTATTGGTGGCAAATCAGGAGCAGAAGCCTTTTGTAAACTAAGACCGCACTCAGCCGATAAATCTATGTAAGTCAGCTTAGTTCTTTCAGGAATACGAAACATTTTTTGCGTGCCGTCGAAGTTGAATTCTGTACTTCCATGTGTTGTGACAGCTACAAATAAATTTATTTCTCCACCACCAGCAGCAGAAGACGCTGAATTAGAATTAGAATCGCCTTCTTCCATAAATATATAATACAATCATAAAAAAAATAAAAAATTGAAATTAAAAAGAATGATTGCTTAAAAGTTATAAATAATAGAAATGAGTTTTGACGCTGAAAACAGAAACAATATCAACAATTATCCAATTAATAATTATTCTAGAAACAATGTTGTTATTCAACCTCGTATTATCAGGTGTTCGTTTTGTAATTGCTACGGACACAACATAACATCCTGTAACGACTCTCGCATAACCGATTTTGAAGGAGAATGTCAAATGACCAAAGCATATTGCGAATGGACAGTAAATCCGCGCGGCACATTTAAAGAATGGCTAATGGCTTATTGCATTGAAGTTGACGTATTCATAGTGAGAGCGTTCGCAATTAGTAAATGTAATTGTAGAGCTAATTTAGTTATTGACCGTCTAATTGATGGAATTGTTGATTACATGTATGACAACCCAGAACCAAATGTGGCGTCTATTTTGTTTCCGGATATTTTGACAGACCCAAATACATTTTATACAGATTTAGAAACAATTATGTCATTGTTATCACTACAACATGAAGATGAAAATAATAGTATAAATGAACATAATAACCGATTCAACATTACCGTAAATGTCGAACAAATAGATTTAAAACAATGCGCCGAAATTTGCGACTGCGCAATATGTTATGACGACGCTCTAGTAAAGAAAAACTTCGTGACCCTAAATTGCCATCACCAATTTTGCAAGGATTGTTTTAAAAGTAGTGTCAAAAATACGCCACACAACAAATATTCGCCAACGTGCGCTTTATGTAGAGCAGATATTAGTGAAATTTCAGTGTACGATGAAAGCGTTAAGGTTGAGCTCGCCGAATTTTGTACAAATTAGTAGTATAAATAGTCTTGTAAAAATAAGTAATAAAATTTAAAAATAAAATAAAATAAAATAAAATAAAATTGAATGTGAAATCCTTTTTTATTCAAAATATTATAATATAACAAATACAGAAATGGAATCAACAATTGTTAAAGCATTCGAATTAGTGATGATATTGTGTAAAAAATTCAATATAGACGAGTCTCACTCATTAAAACACAGCATGGAGGTATATAATTTTGCGCTAAGAATATACGAAAGCGAAGTAGCGATGAACGCTTATTTGGAGCAACAAAAGGACATTATTGTACTCGCAGCGATACTTCACGATACCATAGATAAAAAATATGTAGCTGAAGCAGACGGAATTGAAGAAATTCGTCAATTTCTAGATGGTTATGTGACCCCAGAAAAATTAGGCATCATCTTTCAAATAATCACAACAATGTCATATTCGACCGTCAAAAAAAATGGGTTCCCGTTATTAGGCGATTACCAATTGGCATATCATATCGTGAGGGAAGCAGATTTGCTGGCTGCGTATGACATAGACAGATGTATTATGTATTCGATGTATACGAAAAACTCAAATTACACAGAAGCGTTGGATGCGGCAATTGTTTTATTCGAGCACCGTGTGTTTAGACACCGTAAAGACCGATTATTCGTAACCAATTATTCGAAAAAGTTGTCTATAAAATTACATAAAAAGGCGAAAAAAGACGTTGATATCCTTGTTAAAAATATAAAAATATAAAAATATCAACAAATATATATTAATGTCAGCACTTAAATTACCAGAACCAATAAAAGTAAGTAAACTAATAACAAATCAATTAGATGAATTAGAGAGAAAAGGAGAATCAATTGTTAGTTTTTGTGGTTACGCAAATATAGAAACAATTTTTTACTTACATTTAATAAAAAAATACAAATCAAAATGTGTTTCTAAAAAAAAGGGATATTTTGATAAATCCGATACTCTATTAGGTATGACTATTAGTATGTCAGCTAAACTTACAAAAATAGATGAGTCGTTAATGAATGAGGAATTTGCGAATTTAGCGAAAACATTAACACAGTGTATTAAAAAAGGTGAGGAAACCATAATAATACCGCTAAGGTATTGTTGCGTAAAAATGGGAGGTCACTCAAATGTGTTAATTTACAGGAGACGAACAAATACAATCGAACATTTTGAACCACACGGTGGAGAAATTGATTTAGGTAAAAGAATACAAGCAAACCTCGAAAAAAAGATTCATTTGTTTATAACAATTTTTAATGCGGAACTAAAAAAAAACAATATACCTGAGGTTTCTTATGTACCAGCAACAAGTGTATGTCCTTATTTAGAGGGTTTACAAAGTCTTGAAAATAATAGTCTATTAAAAAAAGGTAAAAGTGAACCTGGCGGTTATTGTAGTGTATGGAGTATGTTTTTTGCCGAATTGTGTTTAAAAAATCCGGACAAATCAAGTGAAGAAATATTAGAAAATATTTATAATTATTTAAAGACAAAAGCGTGTGCTGAAAATTATTTAAGAAAGGTCATAAGAGGTTATACTGGATATTTAGTTGAATCTGTTAACACGTATTTAAAAATATTTTTTAAACCTACATACACCGTTACAGATGTAATAGGTTTTTCAAGTAAGATTTCTAATAAAAAATATGTCATACTGATGGATGCAATTAGAATATTGATTGAATTGGAGTCGGAAATATTGTTAGATGATGATTATAATTTAGAGACCGATTTAACACGTGTAAAAAAGATGTATAAAAACGCGACAAAAGACATGTCAATTGAAGAACAAAGAGTTGCGCGAGAAAAAAATGAAGAGTTGCGGTTTTTGTATTATCGAAAAAGAATATTACAGAATTATGAAGAATATAATAATTATGGTAAAATTTCAGAACCGGTTGCGGATTCTCCTTTGGAATTAATGCGAGAAACTATGATGGTGAATCCTTATCTTAATAAAAGACAAAAAACCCAAAAAGCTTTAGCACCTGCTATAACTAAAGAAAAAGCAAAAACACAAAGGCGACGATTATCGCCAAATACAATACAAGATAGAGAAACGGCAAAACAAAATAAAAAAGCAATTAATGACCTTATAAGAAAAGAAAAACAATCGAAAAAGGATGAAAAATTACCAATAGATAAGAACCCTTACTTTCTTTAAAAGAAAAATAAATAATAAATTAATTGTTTAACGTATTATTTTTTCAGATAATTGGTTCTATTTTTTTAGATAAGAAGCAAAAATCGTCATTCAAATAAATCTAATTTAGAAAAGTACAGCATTTGTGAAGCTATAGAAAAAGCTCCTCCTAATTTACATAGGAGGAGCCTGACCTCAGCCTCCTTTCATTGCTCCACCAGTTAACTTAAAATTATTTAAATTAATGGTAGGAGCAATGGACTCGCCTCACCCTCCTTTCATTACTCCTCGCATATAGCGGCGACGAGTATTGCGTCTTTTTTGTTTCTTACATTTAGTGCGACGACCTTTGGTTTTTTTAAACCCAGTCAGAGAGAAACTTTTGTTAAAACGTTTCATTATAAAATATATGAGTATTTTTAAATTTCCAAAGGAATATAAAGACTATTAATTATAATAAATTATAAAATGTTTTTCTTAAGAAATGGATTCAAAATAATAAACCCAATGCTAAATAATGTGAGAAAATTTTCAAATTGCAATAATAATTGTAATTTCGATATCCAAACAAAACAAAAAATACAATTATTGTTCGCAATGTCACCCAGTTTGTATGTGTTAAGTATTTGTAATTTTGCGCTAACTATAGCATCAATATTCGCAAAGTAATGAAGTAATCGTTATTTATTCATTTATAGAATTATTACTAACATTTTCTTGTTGGTTATTATTCGAAACAGATGGTAAATCATCTATTTTAGTAGTGTTTTTTGCTTCTACTGTTGTTTCACTTTCTACTACATTTGATGCTTCGCTTGAAAAATTAAGTTCATTAATACTCGCCTTCTTCGCAACATTTCGCTTAACATTTTGTATTTGTAATGCGTGTAAGCCAATGTAAGGTAAAATTGCCGCATTATTCATATAAGTCCTATAACGGAAACACGAAATGCTCGTTTCGCTGCTAATAAACTTAATACTGTACCACCAATATGCCGGCAAAAACAGCGTTTTCCCAGGCGTCAAAGTGAACTCCAAACATTTCATCTTGTCGAAATCCGCCTTATATTTCGGCTGTGGTGACCATGGATTTACTGGCGACCTAAATTCGAAATTCTCGTAATCATAATTTGGATACAAATATCGAGTATTATGTGGTGGCGACATTTTGATTTGAGCGCTGCCTTGTGTGAGTAAAAAGAAATTCCTATAATTGATTTCATAACGAAACGGTGTACACATGTCTTTGCTGCCCATCATAATGTCATAATTACAATTCGACACCATGTATGGTCGCAAGAATTCGTCGTTATATTTCATGCTTTTCACGATACCAGTTTCTTCTAAAAACTCACTGTTGTTTTCCGATAAATAAGATGACGTTTTATCCTCGTTAAATAGTTTTATTGCTGCGTGTAATGGTAGAGGCATATAAAGTTCTGAATTCGCATTTGTATCCGCGTCGTCATTTACGTTTCGAATTTTCGTTTCAAAAGCGTAATAATTCGCACCAATATAGGTCTTATTTGTGTTATCGATAATTTTTTTATTGTCAAAATCAAATAAAACGGGCTGCCTAATATCGCAAATTTCCTCAAGTTTTTCTTTAGATGGTTCGTCGACTTCATACATTTCTAAATCTTCGCCAGTTTTTAGATGAAATTGAACATGTAAGTAAATAAATAAAACAAGGCAAAAAATAAAAAATCCTATTATTATTTCCATTATAATCTTAAATAAAAATAATAATAATTTTTGTAAAGTAGAACGAACGAAACCTGCGATTTCTTTTTAACAGTCGCTTTTTGCTTTAAAAGTTTTAATCACTAATTTTAGGAGCAATGTAAAATACGATTGAGCTATCATCTCCTAAATCATAATTCATTTTCATAGGATAATTCGCGCTAATGCCAAATACAACCTCGCTAGATAGTTTATTAGTTAGACACATTTTCGCAATGTAATTGAGACTATATTTCAAATCGATGACGTCACCTTCGACAATGGAGTATTCATTTAAATCGTCAATCGGAATATTAACAAGCATTTCTCCAACAATGCCGTCAGTAACCAAGTCAATTTTCTCCTCCGAGCATTTAATATTTAAATCGTTGCCAAACGCCAACATTTGAGACGTAATTTCGCAAATTTTCTTAGATGATATCGAAAATTCGGCGTCGTATTCGACAATCGGAATATTCATTTCATCATATTCATAATCTGCTAAAGGAATCTTAAAATGCCTGTCAAATTCGCCCTTTGTATGTTCTTGAGATACCAAGTCGATATTTATATTATCTGAATCATCATCGCTTGATTGTATAATAATATTGTGCGAATCTTGTTTAGAACTAATAATTAAATGGAATATGTTTGTGTCAAAGCACATAGCATTTAATTCATCAATATTGTCTTCATCAACATTATATTCATCAAACCAAACTTTTTTAATATTCAATTCAAATAAACAAATGTGAGATTTATCCATACCCTGGATATACATTTTTTCTTTCTGAAACACGACACGAACAATGCTCGTACAACCTTTTAAAATCTGGAAAATCGCGACAAACAAGTCCTTTTTGTTTTTATTACTGATGGTAACTTTCATTAGTAATAAAAGGCGTATATTTTTAATACCTTTTATAATATCTTTTATTTAATGTTTTTTATAAAAAAAATTACTGGTTAGATTCATTAGCAGAAAATTCTTGTCTTATAAGATTTTTCAAATCGAGTGTAGTAGTTTTCGAATCGTCAATAGATAGAGAAATGTTATTTGTCTCAGCACTAGACTCGTCCACAACAATATTCGCACTCAATGTGTCATTTAGCTCTACAAATTGATGAGATTCCATACTTTTCTCAATTTCAGCAATAGCGCCTTCAAAATCCATAAATCTATCACTGGTTTCTTTGCTTAACAACTCTAATTTGAAAATTAAATGGGACAATAAATCCTTTGTTTCTTTTAGGTCTTTTTCCATTTTAGCAACTTGGTCTAAGGTTGCGGAAGAGCCTGAGGAAGAACTCGATGAATCCCTCTTCTCAAGAGCATCCAAACGGTTAATAATAGTTGTTAAAACACTATTATCTATAACCCTAGAATTTTCAGGAATATTTGATGTTCCGGATTTCATAGAATTGTCACCATTTTCTAAATCAATGATGAATTGTTCAACACGTCCCAAACGGAGCGTAACTAATCCAATTGCGTCCGATACGCTTAATTTGCTAAATGGCAAATTGTTCGTTTGTTGTTGGGGTTGTCTTTGCTGTTGCATAGGAGGAGCCTTTGCAACTCTGACATTATTTGAAGGAGGCTGGGGAGGCATTTGTTGTTGAGCAAACGCTGAATGTGAAGCAATAGAGGTGACAGGTCTTCCGCCACTTACAGGTGGTTGGGATTCTCCTGCGCGTCTTGACCTAGCGGCAGCAATTGATCTACTAGAACTACTCATTTAATATTAATTATAAACAATTTGTTTTTAAATTACTTACGCGATAACCTATTATTTTATTTTTAATGTTTCCTAGATTTCTTGGATTTTTTTGAATTCTTGGTTTTTCTAGTTTTTTATTTCTAAGTTTACGACTGCGGCGTGGCGAGTTAAGTCAAAGAACCCAAAATTTATTAATTATAAATATGTTGACATAGAAGAAACTACTACGCAACCATTTGAAATTTTATAGGTTCGTGACTTTGGTAGTTCTCTAAAATAAAATCATCTACTTGATAATCATTAATATTCTCTCTAACTTGCTTAATTGAAACTGTTGGAAATGGAAATGGTTCTCTTGTAATTTGTAATTTTAATCCATCTACGTGGTCTTCATAAATATGACAATTACCTTTAAAATATACAAACTCAAATGCTTCTAAACCACAATGTTTGGCTAAAAGATGAGTTAAAAAACTATAAGATGCTATATTAAAGCTTGTCCCGCAGGCTTCGTCGTTGCTGCGTTGATACATTGAACACGATAATTTGTTACCATCATGAACGTTAAATTGACACAAAATATGACACGGAGGAAGAGCCATATCATTAAGCTGACAAGGATTCCAAGCCGTCATTATTAAACGCCTACTAGTTCGCTGCGCAGGGTCTTTCAAAGCGTCAATAATTTGCTGTAATTGGTCGACACCATTAGAATCAGCAATTTTTTTACCATTATCGTCGCATTCAGCATTAAAGTGTCTCCATTGTCTGCCATAAATTGGACCTAGTTCATTAACCTCATATTGAGTAAGCCCTCTACTATCCAAAAATTCCCTACTCGAATTACCGTCCCAAATATGGACACCTTGCTCTTTCAAAATATTGTTATCCGTTTCGCCGCGAATAAACCACAAAAGTTCCTTTAAACATGTCTTCCAAGCAGTCTTTTTTGTTGTCAAAATGGGGATTTTGCCATCCTTTAGAGAAAAACGCATAGAGGCTCCAAATATGGCCTTGGTTTTTCCATTTCGTCCTTCTTCCCAAGTTCCATTTTCAAGAATATTTTTGATTAAGTTTAGGTATTGTTGTTCTTCGTGATTTTCCATTTATAAATATTTAGATTGAAAAGTTTTTAATTTCTTTTTATACCTTATATATAAGAATATGGATAGTATGGACGATTCAAAAAGTTTTTTTAAGCACGTATTCAATTTTGACGACGATTCAAAATCCGAAATATTAAACATTATCCAATACGCATTAATTGCTTTAATCCCGGTTATTCTTTTGAACAAGAGTATGGCGAATTACGTTCCGGAAGCCGACGACAAAAAGGGTTCTCTCGAATTGTCTGCTGAAATAATTATTCAAATAATTGTAATGCTTATAGGTTTATTAATCGTACACCGAATAATTACTTTTATTCCGACATACAGTGGAGCCAAATATCCCGAATTCAACATCATTTTCATAATTTTAGCAGTTTTGATGATTACATTGAGTTTACAAACAAAGTTGGGAGAGAAGGTTAGCATACTTGTAGACCGTCTTATGGATTTATGGAATGGAACCGATAGCAGTAACAAGAAGAAAGGAAAAACTGGAAATGTGAAAGTTACACAACCGATAGCAGGTCAACAACAAATGGGAGGTTCTATTACTGGACAAATTATGCCGCAATCGCAACCCACTTACACAGATGGCACATCGATAAATTCGTTGCCTACATCAACCGCACTAAGTGGTCCTACTCAACAATTGCCAAATTACGACAATATGTATAAACAAGAAAATACGCCTTTGGTAGGAGCAGCTACACCAGGAATGGATGGATTTATGAATAATGAACCCGTGGCAGCAAACGGTGCTTTAGGTGGATGGGGAGCTTGGTAAAACAAATAATTAAAATGTATATAAATTATATAAATGGACAACCCGTTTAGTAGTAGTTTAGATAATTTATACGGAAAACCTGTTGTTACTTTAGATATTTTGAATAATAAATTTAAGGAAGTTGTATCAGGACTTCAAGATATGGAGAAAAATTATAACGATAAGTTTAAACGTATCGGGGAAGAGCTGCAAAAAATGTACGCTATTTTACAAAATAATGATGCGCGTATTAGAGGACTTGAAACCAAAATTGATAAAGTTAATAGTGAAGCTATGTATTATAAAGAATTAAGAGAAAGAAAAACACCTGAAGGTATGTATACAGGAGGCTTTAAAAGAAAAACTATTAACAAGCGAAGAAAAAGTAATAAAACTAAGAAAACCAAATAAAACATAATAAAAATGTAATAAAAATATATTTAATTATAATAAAATAATTAAATATGGATGTTAATAAATTATTAAAAGCGTTAGATGATGAAACAAATGAAAACCTGTTGAATTTTACGAGTGATAAAATGAAAGAAATGAATTTGAAAATACTCAAAGAGCTACATTTGCCAAAAGACGTAACTTTAAAAATATTAAAAAAATTAAATGATTACAAATATGTTGACGAAATGAGCGATTTAAAATACGGCACATACATTCGCTGGATTCCTATAGAAAACCCGGATGAAATCGATTTAAAAAAAGGCGCGCTGTTTTGCGAAATGAAAATAACCGATGATGGAGTGTTTTTGATTTGTAAAAATTTTGGCTACAACTCGAAATGCTTTTGCTTATCGATGGATAAAAATCTGATATTCCAAAGATTGACAGACCAGGAACTAATTTTGCTCTCCGCATTAGACCATTTGGCAAAGTAAAGAAAAAATAAATAATATCATACACTTATATTATTTATAAAAATTAATTAAAAAGAACAACATTAATTATAATAGAAAATGAGTTACTGGGAAAAAGAATACACTGACGGGTTTTTTAATGTATCAAAAGATTACGGGTTTTTGCCTATTAGAGAACCCTTAAAAAGTTTGCCGAGTGAATATAAGGAGCTACAAGATTTAATCGACAATCTACATGTTTTTCAAAATGCAAATACGGATACAAATGATAAAAAAGGAATATTAGGAATTCCTAATGAAATCGTCGAAAAGGTAAAGTTTGTTCCCGATTATTCTAGTGTCATCGATAAAGAAACCGATGTTTTCATTTTACAAGCCTTATACCGAGCATACACATTTGTAACCTCTGGATTCACTTTGGAGCAAGCATACCAAGAGTTTTTACTATCCGGCAATTATGGCATAGCTCGACAGATTTTGCCGGCAAATATTGCGAAACCGCTTGTTTTAGTTAGTAATAAATTAGAGGCATATCCTTGGTTGGATTATCATTACAGTTATTCGTTAGGTAATTATGTTAAAAAAGACCCCGCTGGTGGTTTACATTGGGAAAATTTGGATATGGCGTGTAAATTCACCGGAACAAAAGACGAAATCGGGTTTATAATGGTTCATGTATATATTAATGAAGTATCGCCAAAATTAGTAGGTTCTGTTATGGATTATGGTTTACATAGTGGAAATGTAAATAGTCTAAAAATGTGCGGCGAAGTAATGCAAGAAATGAACCGAAGAAGAAGAGACATGTGGTCCGCGTCACGTCATGAACGCTACAATGATTTCAGAGTTTTTATAATGGGAATTAAAGGTAATGACAAAATCTTCGGGCAAGGATTAGTATATGATGGTTGTTTTAATAATGAGCCGCAGCAATATAGAGGTCAAACCGGAGCCCAAGATAACATAATCCCGATGATAGACATTTTTAGCGGCATCGTTGATTATTATCCAAATAATAAGTTAACCGAGTATTTGCTGGATTTGAGGACATATAGACCCAAATGTATTCAGAATTTTTTCACGGATTTAAGAAATCATTATGAGAAAAATCCTTTGTTTAAACAGCTTACAGAAGCAAATTGCTATGAAGGTTTAGTATATTTATTGAAGATTGTTGACGAAGTGTATCTGTTCAGAAACGGTCATTGGCAGTTTGTCCAAAAATATATTATGTCTAATACGAAATATGCGTTTGCTACTGGTGGAACGCCAATCACAACATGGTTGATTAACCAAATAGAAGCAGTTTTGGAGTATGAACGCGTTATCATAGAATATTTACAAGCAAATTCTAATGACACGTTAAAAGAAAACGAACTATGGTTGACTTTACAAAGCAGTTATAGTAAAAAGAAAGATTTGTTAATGGAACAAGTAAATGAATTAAAAAAAATAGATTACAATATTGAGTTGGTTTATATGAAGAATAGTGAATTGTCGTTGGAGGATTCAAAGTTGTAAATTAAAACCATAAAAGGCGTAAAAATATGAATAATATAATGAACTGAATATATTATTTATAAATGTTCTCGACATATAATGTAAACAATATAAAAAATAATAACATTGTTGTAATAGTTAACCCAAAACAGTTAGTTCTCTCTCAATACAAACAAAAAGATACTTTAGAAATAGAACGAAGAGAGAAAAATACATATTACAATAAAATATTAAATTAGGTATAAACCTACAAAAAAATATATATAGACAAATTAATATCAATATTATGATTTATATTAATCATCACAAGAAAGCAATTTTTATCCATATTCCAAAAACCGGTGGCACATATATTGGCCCAACATTGGTGAAATATTATGGTTTCATAAGTTTCTTAAATCTTATCGCCAAGCGGCGACCTGACCATGACGCAATTTGTAAGACTCGTTATTTTAAAATGGTATTAACAGGCAACCCAACATACGACACCTCGTTTTTCAACAAACTAGTCGGATTATTGGTCTATTGTAAAACAAGTGATTATTTGAATGATGTCATGAATATGACAGAGGAAAAATGGAATACATATACCAAGTTTTGTTTTATACGCAACCCATATACAAGAGCCTTATCTGGATGGAAGCATTTCGACACGATTTTCAACTTAAATTCTACTTTTTCGCATTATTTGTCTCAAAATAAATACGATGTTACGGACATAGAATATGGGCACATATTTATGAGTCAAAAAACGCAAATACAAGATGTAGATGGAAGTTGTGGTGTCGATTTAATTGGTCGTTTTGAAAATTTGGAAACTGATTTGAGAGATATTTTATTTAAAATAGGGTTTGACAAGATAGTACATACGCCGAAAAAGGAAAATGTATCCAATAAAACAGGAAGTGAAAATTACGTATTTGAAAAGGTCGCAATACAAAAAATGAACACATTGTTTGCGGATGATTTAGATTTGTTTCATTATACTCCTTTACATGTGTAAATGTAAAGAATGTATAAAAAAAAGTGTTAAACACACCTTTTATTTTAAATTAATTAATTAAGTTTATAAAAGTTTTAAATACAATACAACAATACAATACAATACAATACAACAATACAACAATACAATACAATACAAGGTTTAAATCTAACATTCATAATCATCCATGCCAGGCAAGTTCACGCAATCAACACACAAATTATCATTGTCATCGCGCCATCCATACGCAACTATTTTTGTTAACAAATGGCATTCGCTACATACTTCGAGATGCTCGTCCTCTATTCTAGGCTTTTTACCTCTGGGCGCTACATCGCCGTCATTATATCCGTCATTACCAAGAACGCTGTCATAAAACTGAGCGTAATCGGTATTAATCTTACCTCTTGGCGTCATCTCGCCGCTGTCATCGTATATCAGGTCTTCCTCTTGTTCCTCGAAACTGTTCATCTGGCAAAATCTTTTGTACTCCCTGTCTTCTCTGTATTTGATTCGCTCGATATCATCATCATCGTCGAAATCGGGTCTAATAATATCATCTTCGGAGCCATTGAGTAACCTCTCGAATTCAGCGCACAATGCCTCTAATTTAGCATCAATTGCCTCTAATTTGGCATCCGGTTGGAAACGCGCGTTCGTCTGAATGGGAACATAGTCGTCATTGCAACTTCTCATGGTGTAAAATCTGGTGGCGGCGGACATCTTAGTTTAAAAGTTTAAGTTAAGTTTTAACTTAGTTGGTTTAATTATAATTTTTACTTTCCATTTGTTGAATAAAAGTATTTCAATTTTTTTAAAATTTATAACTTTGTAAGAAATACTTAAAATTTTAT
>JACCDO011983752.1_pt1 | contig 17006 bp, 14 predicted proteins | sample 7446101 | NCBI WGS metagenome assembly JACCDO01 (sample SAMN15323440, study PRJNA562643) | freshwater metagenome | isolation source: river surface water | place: USA:Blue River Watershed | collected 2017-08-16 | reverse complement strand
ATTAAATGGTTCAGAAGACATGTTCTCTTTTAAAGATACTAGTATTACTATTAGTTTTTTAAAAGATGGCAAACTACAAGATTTTAATTTTCAGACTTTAGTACATTTAAAGGATATTCAAAATATTATTTCAAAGTATTCAGAATTAAGTGATTCTAATAAAAAGTTATTTGAAGAACTTGATAAAACTGATGTGAAATATAGAGTTGAGAAAAAAGATGTTTTTGATTTTAGAGCAAACACAAAACCAACAAGATCTAAAATTTTTGATTCTCAGTATTCTTTATTAAATAAAGTAAATAAAAAAATAACTGATTCAATGGATCCACTATTAAAACAATATGGTTTAGGTGGTAAAGTAAATTATGTTGATACTTATTTAGATGGACCTACTATTAAGTTCAAATCTGAACTATTAAAAAGTTATACTGCATCTCCTGTAAATCAATTATTAGAAAAGTGGATAAACGTTTTAAAAACTACAAAGAAATATATTAAAGATTTAACTGGAGATTTAATAAACTCTATAAAAGCTTTATCATTATATATTAATGAAACTTTAGATTATGATATTCAAATTACTGGTAGCATTTTAGAACTACTACATTTGATTAGGTTTGTTAGAGTTATTTGGAAATTAATACAATCTGGTTTAACAGATTGCAAGAAGTTTAAACAAAATCCAAAGTTAGTAAATTCTATAATTGCGCAAAATTACAATAATCAAATTCAAGTAGATACTGTTGTAAATAATCCTTTAAATGCATCTACTAATACTTTAAATGCAGAAAGTTTATTTGGACAGGTACAAGTTACTAATTTGAACAATGGTAAAAAGTATTATTTAGATCCAGATGAATGTAATGGATTTACTAATGTAAAAATAAATGACGAAAACTTAGATAAAGTTTATAATGAATTAATAATGAACATGCATACAGGTAAGGTGTAATATGGATTTAGATAAAGCAAAAGCACTTTTATTTTTTCAAACAGCAAGAAATTTAGCAAACGATCCTAAAAGAATAGAACTTTTACTTTCTGAAATGAAGTTGCAATTAGTTTCAAAATTAACTGTTGTAAAGAAAGCTGATCCAAATGCAAAGTAAATTTAAATTAATAAATAAAGCAATTCAAACATTGGATTTGCAGAACAAATTACACCAAGATCAAAACAAACCTGTTTGGGTAAATAATCTGAATGGCGTATCAATTAAAAAAGTTGATAATAAAGCTTATTCTTATTCTGATCGATTTAGAGGCAATTGGTTTAAACCAGAATATGATTTAACTGAATTACAAATAGCTCAAGATACGGATGCATATCTCTTTAAAGCTATTCAAAAGAAAGTTCATAAAGTAATTTTAGCTGGTTGGGAATTTGTAGGTAAAGATAAAGAAGTTGTAGATTATATTAAGAAACGTTTAAGAGAGATTGAAATTGTTTCTGGTATGCCTTTTGATATGATGGTAATAAATACCGCACACGATTTAGCTAGATTCTCAAATTGCATGTGGGTTAAAGTTAGAAATTCAGAAGCATCTTCAGGGGTTATTAGACCTCATCAAAATAAAGAAGTAGATCCTGTTGCTGGTTATTTTATTCTTCCATTTGAAACTCTTTGGTTTAAAGTTAAACCAAATGGAGAGATCAAGAAAGTTATGCAAATTATGCATAATACAGGAAAAATGAAAGAGTTTGCACCAGAAGATGTTGTGCATTTTTTTACTAACAAGAAACCAGGATTCACAATGGGAACTCCTGAAATTCTGCCAGTGTTAGAAGATTTAGCACTGTTAAGAAGATTAGAAGAAAATGTAGAATCTATGGTAGACGCAAATCTACATCCTTTATTCCATTACACTGTAGGTACAGATTCCCATCCAGAAAGATATGGACCGGATGGTCAAAAAGAAACTGATCTAGTAAGACAAACTATTGAATATATGCCAAGTGGTGGTATTTTTGTGTCTGATCATAGACACAAAATAGAAGCTATTGGATCTGAAGGTAAAGCTTTAAATGCAATGGAATATTTAGATTACTTTAAAAGAAGAGTCTTTGCAGGTTTAGGTGTCAGTCCAATGGATATGGGTGAAGCTGATTCGGCAAATAGTAGTACTGCAAGTACATTATCTAAATCAGCAATTCAAGATGTAGAAGCATTACAAGCTAATATAAAAATGTTTATTGATACTTACATTATTAATGAATTACTTTTAGAAGGTGGTTTTGAAGATGCAATTTTAGATCCAGATAAAAGAGTAGAAATTAAATTTGGTACAGTAGATAAAGAAGAAAAATCAAAGATGGAAAACCAAACTATTCAACTTTGGTTGAATAAGTTAATTACAGAAGATGAAGCTAGAAAACGTCTTGGTGAAAAATCTTTACAAGATAAAGATAGAGAATTTACATATTATAAATTATATGAAGAGCCTGCTGCTTTATTAAAGATTATGGGTTCTGCTGTAGATGCATCAGCACAAGCATTAGCATCTAATCCAAGTTCTAATATTACATCTGCACAATTGAATAAAGAGAAAACTGAGAAGCAAGCAGCTGCTGAAAAGCAGACTGCTAAACCAAATAAGTTAGGTAATGTAATCAAGCCTGGACCTAGTAACCAGTCAACCAATCAAGCTAGACCAGCGAACCAACAGGGGGTTCGCTTAGCACCCAAACTCAATAAAGATAATGTGCACGAAAATTTAAGTGTCAATAGCTCAGAGGAAAATAATCAAAAAAATTTGAATAACTTGATTTTTAATACTATGAATAGTTTATTATCTACAGATGATATTAATGAATTACTTGAAAACTTTATTCAATCTACGAATAAAGTAGATTAAGGAGGCAGAATGCCTAATATAGTTAAATTTAATGATTACGTACAGATAAATCCAGATTCAAAAATTTTAACTTTATCAAAAGAAGATAAGATTAAAATAACAGATAATTTAATTACTAATTCTTATACTAAAGGAAAAGGTCTTGTAATTACTTATGATCTTTCTCATTCTGGTAGAAAAATTAATAATAGAGTTTATAGTGCACGTGGACAGCGTAAAGGTATTGAAAGTTTAACAAATCCTTTTAACAAACCTATACTTAGACATCATGATCAACATTCTGATCCTATTGGTAGATTTATTGGTGGCGAATATCAAGATTTATCAGAACATATTATGGGCCATTTAAAGAATGACCTTGCTGCATATAATCAATTAAGACATGCATTTGATTCTGATGAACCAGAACATATTTATAGATCTTTAAGTAAATATTCTTTATTAAAGAATACTGAATGGCCAGGCGTTGGTAGAATGCGTGTAAAAGCTAACATTACTGATGAAGATGCAATTAAAAAATTTCTCGATGGTAGATATTTAACTTTTAGTGCAGGTTCTTCTACTAACAGGCACGTTTGCTCTATTTGTAATGAAGATTGGGCTGTTAGTGGTCCTTGTGAACACGACCATGGTAGAGATTATGATGGTGAAATGTGTGTTTTTGTTTGTGGTGATTTTAATGTACATGAAGGCTCAGTAGTAAATACACCTGCTGATAATTTCTCTCAAGTAGTTTCTATTGAGAGAATGACTGATTCAGAATTCCCAATTAATCAAAGACAAATAAAAGATAGTAATGCAATTGAAATCATACTTACCGATTTTGAAATGGATAATGAAAATGACGTTCAAAACGAGAGAGGATCTTCCGATGAGTCCAACACCAATGAAGAAACCAATGAAACCCAAGAAGACAACCAAGAAGCAACCCAAGAAGTACTAGAAGATTTTGATTTTCTTTCCTTAGATGAAAAAACATTTAAAGTACCTGCAGGTGCAAAAGGTAATGCACAAAAAGTACTTGATTGGAAAGATAAGCATGGATCTGAAGTTAAGGGAATGACAGCTGTTGGTTGGGCGCGTGCAAGACAATTAGCTACTAAATCAGAAATTGGACTTGGTACTGTTAAACGCATGGCCATGTTTAATCGTCATAGAAAGAATGCAGAAGTAGATCCTAAATTTAAATCTGAACCATGGAAAGATCGTGGACACGTTGCATGGTTAGGTTGGGGTGGTACTTCTGGTATCGATTGGGCGATTAAAATTTCTGAAGCTAATAATGATGAATTAGACGATGCAGAAAGATCTTCTTCAGAAGGTAAGGGAGCTAAAACTCCTGCTAAACCTTCTGAAAGAATTAAAGGTTCTGAAGTTAATAAAGAAGGCTCTGCCTCTTCTTCTGGAAAATCAATTGAAGTTGGTTCTGTGCTTGAATCTTTAAAAGCTAAAGTAAAAGAACATAACGAAAAATATGGAGATAAAGAAGGTAAAAAAGTATCTTTAGGAATGTTAAAGGCAGTTTACCGTAGAGGTGCTGGTGCTTTTTCTAGTACACATAGACCTGGAATGTCTCGTTCTGGTTGGGGTGTTGCAAGAGTAAATGCATTCCTGAAATTAGTTAGATCTGGAAGCCCTTCTAATCCAAAATACACAACAGATAATGATTTGTTGCCTTCAGGACACCCTAAAAAATCAAATAGTAAATCAAAAACAGAGAAAGATTTTAATATGTCAAACGAAAATAATGAATTAGACAACGACTTGTTAGAACCAGTAACCGAACCAACACAAGAAGAACAAAAAGCACATGATGATTCTTTTAGTGATGAATTGGATATTGACTGGTTTACTCTTGATCTAGCATTAACTGCATTAATGGAAGATAAAGCTCTTTCTGCAGAAGCTAGAAATAGATTACCAACTGATGTTTTCTGTGGTCCAGATAAATCTTTTCCAGTACCAGATTGCGCTCATGTAACTGCTGCTAGAAGATTAATTAATCAAAGTAAAATTTCAGATGATCAAAAGAAAAAAGTATTAGCTTGCGTAAATACAAAAGCTAAAACATTAGAATGCGAATCTTCAAATAAGAATGATTATGAAGAATTAAAGAAGAGTTATGATGATGCTTTAATTAAAATTAATCTTTTAGAAGATAAATTTAAACAAATACTTGAATTTCTTGCAAACAAAGGTTTAGAAATAAATAAGCCTGTTGAAGATCAAGAAAGTGTCAATAAAGTACAGGAAAACAGTGTAAATAATGACGCAGAAAATAATGTAAATATTGACACAGTTATTCTTGCAAAAAATGACAAAAATAATCTTGATTTGTTGAACAAAAAAGTAGAGAATCCATCAGAGCATTTAAAAGCAGACGATGAAGTTAAAGCTACTGTTCAGCAAAGCAAGTTAGCAGCTTATGAACAAACTGTAGTCGATACATATAAACAATATGTAGAACAGTTTGGATTAGATGCAGCCGAAGAATATTTATATTCTAAATCTGCATATCTTCCTCGTGGTTTTCATCCTAACAACTTTTAAATAGATAACTTAATTATATAGGAGTTCCAATATGTCTATTGATAGATTCCAGAGTAGATTTAAAACTCGTAATGATTTGATGGATCAAATCACCCCAAATAATGTAGTACAAACAAATGTTTCTGTACCTGCTGGTGAATGGAAGCCTGCAGCTTGGTTACCAGTTATTTGGCAAAATCAAAGAAGCAAGGATTACTTCGTAATGTCTGCTGGGAAAGTTGTTTCTTTCTTTGCTGATGGTAGAGTAGTTCCTGCAGGTCTTTTAGCACGTGCTGCAAAAGCTGCTTTAGACTTAAATCCAGAACAAGTAATGCTTACCTATCAACAACAAGATGAAGATGCTAGAGTAATTGATATTACTACTGGTAAATTTGTTGATGTTGCTGTTAATGGTGTTAAGCAAGTTAGTCTTTTAGATTTTATTTCTGCACTTAGAGATCATGGTTTGATTGCATTTGATCATGAAGCTTTTTCCGCAGATTTAGATGTAATTGCTGACGACCAAGCTCTTTTAGTAGACAGACAAGCAGAAATGGCGAAATTAGCTAATGCTGTTTACGATTGTATTTCTTCACCAGTTGGTGTTTTAGCTTATGATGTATTTGTTTGGGCTGGTGATGATCCTGCTAATTTACATTTTACAAATTATCAAAAACAACATTTGATTCAATTCTTTACTGATATTCAAGTAAAGGTACCTCAAGTTGCTGTACAAGGTGAAGCTGCACAAATTCTTCAAGCTAATGTAATTTCTGGTGCTACACTTTCTGCAATGCCACGTTTTGCTGGTCTTCCAGTTTCAAAATTAGTTGCTGTACAATTTGGTATTCCTTCTGAAATTGCTGGTAATACAAGCCGTACACCTATTGCATGGACTGATCTTGCTAATGGTGCTTCTACTCGTTTACGCAGTGGTATTGATCTTCTTGCAAAAGAAGGTGATTGGTTTATTGATGACTTTACAGGTTTAGTTGTAATTTATTCTGAAGATGGTGAAGGTACACATCTTCCTGGCGTATTTGCAGGTAAACATCTTTCATTCTATAGTTATGTTGGCGCTTCTTCTACACAAGAAAGAATGCAACATTTTGTAGGTGTTGGTCGTCCTGGCGATTATGTAACATTTGATGAAAATTCAAACTTCAAAGCAATTCAACCTGCTGATCTTGCTGAAGCATTTGCTAATGGTATGATTTGTGGTCGTTTATTGCAAGTCTTCAAGGAACCAAAGAGCTTACTTGAAAGAGTTCGCACTGGTTTCCAAGGTGATGAATTTGGTGCTACTGGTAAGATGCCTGGTAGTGCTACAAAGGGCTTCTCAGATTTGATTACTCTTTCTCATGAAATTGTTGCTGATCAAATCGCTGTTATCAACGTAAAGATTCAATAATTTATAGGAGAGTTAATAATATGACAGTATTAAAATTAGTCGATGGCACTCAAATCCAATTGCCTAGCAATCAAAAAGCAGCTTCACGTTATTTAGCTGATATGATTCGCAACAATGGTCAATTACCTGATAGTGAACAAAAAGTATCTTGGAAGGCTTTTGCTGAAACCATTTCTCCTAAGAACAAGGATATGGTTAAGGCTTCAGAAATTACACCTTTGCTTCAAACTTCTATGGAAATTTTAATCCGTGAACCAGTTGAACCAAATGCAGTTATTACACCTTTGTTTACACGTATTCAAGCTCAAGGTCTTAACACTCAAATCTTGATGGGTGCTATGGGCGCTGTATATGCTGGTGATGTACAAGAACTTGGTACATATCCAGAAGTTAATTTCCAAATGGGTGGTGCTGTTTCTACAGCTTATATTGGTAAGAGCGGTATTGCTGCTTCTTTCACTGATGAAGCTCTTCGCTATAGCACATTTGATATTATGGCAAAGAACCTTGAACTTATGGGTAATGCACTTGTACGTCACAAGGAACAAAAAGCTGTAGCTTTCTTGAAGCAACTTGGTACTACACTTTATGATAATATTAATCCTTCTTCTTCTATCTATGGTGTAACTACTGGTAGAGGTTTGCAAGCTAATACATTAGTTGGTAATGGTGCACTTACTATGGATAATCTTATGCGTGGTATGGCTCACATGGCTGAAGAAGGTTTCTCAGCTACAACATTGCTTATGCACCCACTATTCTATTATTCATTTATTCAAGATCCTATCTTACGTCAAATGATGTTGATGCATGGTGGGGGATCTTGGTTCAATGCTTATTCTGGTGCACCTGGCGTATTGACTCCTTATAACAATGGTACTATGGGTTCTATGGGGCCATCAAATGGTACAAAGATCAACAATGGTCGTGGTATTGGTTCTTCTGGTCAAGGTAGCAATGGTTCTGAGATTTCTCCAGTAACTGCTCGTTCACAACAAGCTACTTCTGCTCCAAATCTTCCAAGCTATTTCCCATTCAACTTCCAAATTCAAGTTTCTCCTCTTTGTCCTTATGATCCAGAATCAGAGACAGGGGATATCTTCTTGCTTTCTGGTGGTAATGTTGGTTATCATTTGGTTGATGAAGAACCTACTACTGTTGAATGGCGTGATGAAAACACTGAATCTGTAAAGATCAAGATCCGTGAACGTTATGGTTTTGCTGTAGCACACGAAGGTCAAGGTGTTGGCGTATTTAAGAATGTTAAGAGAACTGAACAATTCTGGGATGGCACTGTTAAAGCTCTTGCTTCAATGGGTGACCTCACTGAAGATCAAGTAAAGAGTCAAATGTAATTCATTACTTGTAAACTGTAGATAATTCTTGTATAAGAAAAGGGAAGCGGATCCGCTTCCCTTTTTGCTTTTATAGGAGATAAATATGTCTTGGTTTAAAGAAAAGAAAGAATTAGAATTATTTGAAGAAGAATACTTTATTTTTGACCCAACAAATCCATACAATCATCAAGTAATAGATGAAGAAGAATTTATAGAAGTTAAAATAGGTGAAAATAAAAATGACAATAAATTTCTTACCAACACTGAGTTACCCACAGAATCAGAGTACAAACATTCCTAATGGATCTACTTTTAGATTAGTATTTGATAAAGAGGTAGATATTGAATCTGTTAGAAATTCAATCATTTTAGTTGGTGCAGATTTTGATAGAACTACAATCCCTGAGAATGCATTATGGATTAATGAAACTAGTGGTGAAAATAAAAACTTTTTGCGTTCACCTAATTATAAAGGTTTCTGTGAGTTTGATGTTGAAATTAATTTTTTAGATCCTGTTACAAAAGAAATTGTTTTACCAGAAAATGATTTTGATAGAACTAACTATTATACTGCGGCAGTAATTAAACCTAAAAAAGCTTTAGCTTTAAATAGTGAATACCAAATATTTTTAATTGGAAGTAATACTCAAAATCTAGATCCAATGTACAAAAATAATAATGCAGTTTCCTTGAGAACTATTTATTCTGCAAATTTAAATAACACAGTAGATGAGAGAGTTAAAGTTAGAGGTTTATTTAAGGGTGAAAATGGAATTGGTAGCTTGTTAACAATTGAAATTGTTGAGAGTGGTATTGGTAATGCAGCGCAATATATTTACTATTTTGACGATCAAAATAAAAATATGGAAAGATTATCTAGATGTTCTGCAAGATGGAGAAGTGTAGACAAGGGATTGAATATTAAATTTGATAATATTCAGTACAATGCAGGTGAATTAATAACCATTAAGTGTTACAAACCTGATTTTCTTGAAGCCAGTTACATTATTAATTTTAGTACAAATGATGGCGCAATATATATAGAACCAGAACCAGATTACAAATCAACTTCTCCTGTAAATACTGTGCTGATTAATAATTTTGAACCATTAGCAATAATAAAAGTAACACCACATGAAGGTGCAATTAATATTCCTTTATCTAATAATTTAATAGAAATTCATTTTAATAAACTATTGGATCCTGCATCAGTAACTCAAGATTCTGTAAAAATAGAAGTTCTACCAGTTTCTGGTTACTATAACAACATGTATGATTCTCATCCTAAAACTAAAAAACTTTACAAAATAGTTTCCGTTGTAGAGAATAAAATTATTATAGAAATCTAAGGAGTTATTAAATATGACAAGCAGAAGTGTTAGTTTAAATAGTACAATCAAATTAAAAGTTGTATTTAATAATTTTAAATCTCAACCAGTAAATCCATCTGAAGTTACTTTAGTAATCACTAAACCTAATTCAGAACAAATTGTTATAAATGATGGGTTTTTAAATTTAGAAACAGGATTCTTTGTATACGAATTCGATCAAACAGATATAGCTGGTAAATATACAGAAGAATGGATTGCTGTTATTGATGGTGAAGAAATCTTGTATGATTTCTATTTTAGTGTTTATGCTGGTGGTGAAATTAAAGCCGGCCAAAATATTATAGATTATAATGAATTAATTCTGATCACTTTAAACTCAAGTATTTCTGATTTTGAAGGCAATCAATTAAATGAAGATTATGAATTCTATTATTGTACAGAATTTAATCCATTCTATGCACCTATTGAAATGCTTAGGGTAGAATGTGGTACTTGGATGAATGATATTCCAGATGATACTTTAGGTTTAGCAATTCATTGGTCCTCTATAAAAGCAGATCAATTTACTTGCAAAAAACCAGTAGGTCAGAATTATTTCTATGCAAGAACTAGATTTGTTTTATTTGATGCTGCAATATCTTTATTTACCATGCCTGTTGGTGCTTATGGTTCTAATTCTAAAACACATAAAACACTTGGTGATTTGTCTGTTCAAAATGCTGATCTAGATTTAGATATTAAAGATTTGCTTAAAGAATACAAAGAACAAAGAGATGAATGGATGAGAGTAATCAATGCCGGTGGACATGTTACTTTTGGACAATCTTTTGGAACTACCTTTGGTGAAAAAGGAATTAAACGATCAGATAAAAACCTTATCTCTCGTCAATGGCATGATCCTTGGAATGAATATTATTGGTTACCAACTAATAATAGTAAATATATGAAACCTGGTGAAAATAAATATAAATCAGGTTATACCATATGGAACTACCATTACTTTACTACTGGTAGATTAGGTAGAGGTCAATAATATGAAGCGTCAATTTCATAAAGTAAGTAGAGAGAAGGACTTAAGAAAAGTCTTTGATGATTTTATATTAGGTAAATCTGGTGGTATTAAACACGCACATAAAGTTTTAATTAGAAGATTTCGACGCGATGAAAATAACCAACTACTAAAATGTAAATGCGTATCTCATTTATCTGATGAAGCGGCTAGCGAAACTTCTTGTAATTATTGTTTAGGCGAAAAATATATATGGGACGAAGAATGGGCTGAATGTTATTCTCAAATGCGAGGTGGTGATTCATTTCATACTCGTTTTAGAAGAATTCAAGCTGGTGAAATTCGAACCGACTATAAAACTTTTTATTTTAGATACGATACTTTATTTACATATAAAGATAAAATAATTGAGTTAAAACTTGATTATGATGGGAAACCAAGTATACCATATGTTAGAAATGTAATATATAGACCTGAAACTATTCAAGAATACCGTTCAGATAATGGTAGACTTGAATATTTAGCTATACACTGCAGAGAAGAAAATGCAATAAGGTTGAACAATTAATGCAAAAAGATATTTTAAATTTTAATTACGATATTGAGAAATTAAAAAAAGAACAATCTGTTGTTCTTCAGATTTTAGATCAAGATGAAAATGTAATTAATCAATTAGAATCTAAAATTTCAATTACAAATCCTTATGAAATTAATTTAAATGACTTCTTGCCGAATACTAATCCTTTAACTTTAGAAGAGTTTTTTTCAACTGCTTCTAATTTAATTGCAGATGCGCAAAAAAGATCTGGAATTTTAGAAAATAAAATTGTTAAACTTGTAGAAGAATATCCACCAGAAACGATGGATACTTATGGAGATGAAGTTATTACTTTTAAAGTAGTTTCTAGAAAGCCTGGTATGATGAATAAAGCTGGTACAGGTAGACCTGTTCGTAAAGCTACTTATTCATTTGAATCCGGTTCACCAAATCATCCAAATAAGATTTTAACTGTAGAATCTAGGCCAGTAGATCACATTGTAGAATTTAATTGTTGGGCAAAAACAAATAAACTTGCAAATGATAGAGCTATTTGGTTAGAAAAATTATTAATAAACAATGCTTTTGTATTTGAAATCAAAGGCGCTGAAAGATTTTATTGGGAAGCAAGACACTCTGACACCTACATGACAGTAGGTGGTCAAAGATTGTTTTATAGACCAATTCATTTCTTTCTGCGTTTTAGAGAATTTGATATAAAGGCAGAATCAATACTTAGAGAACTACTAATTAGTATTAACAAAATTTAGAGGAGGCTATTATGGCTTACAAAGATTTTTATACAAGAGTGCCTGGCACAAATATCACTTATAATGATGGTACACTTTCTGCAACAAAGAGTCAAGAAGCTGGACCAAGAGTTATGATTGCAGCTAGTGCTGTAAAAGGTATCGCAGGTCGTTTATTTACTGCAGAATCTTTAGAATCTACTGTTTCAGAATTTGGTGATTTCAGCGAACTTGCAACTGCATATCAAACTGCATTGTCAAATTTGCCACAAACTTCAAATGTAGATCTAGTTAGAATTGCAACAAAGGCAGAACATCTTTTAGTACAGAAGATTAGCAAAGCCGGTTCTGCAGAATATGAAACTATCATTAAGATTTCACCTAAAAGACAAGGTGATGTTTTAGTAGGTAATAGCGAAGTTGATGCTTTCAAAGCTTATCGTTTAGCATTAGTGCCTGTTAAAAAAGGTAATATTTACAAGCAAAGAGTTGTAATTGTTCAAGATTTAACTTCTAGCACTAAGGCAATCGTTTATGATTCAGAATTAGAATATACTCAAAATCTTGCTGATTTTGACGTAGAGATCAATAATGATGTTGGCAATGATCAAATTCTATTTACACCACATGCATATTCTACCAATGGTGCAGCTAGTACTCTTAGTGCAGCCGTAGAGCAAAAAAGCATTTCAATTAATAATTTGATTACTTTTAAAGATTTAGTAATTGGTAATATTCATGTTTTTAATGCAAGTGATGCTGCAGAATCTGCAGCAGTTAGCAATCCAACATATCAAATTATAAAGCATACACAAAGTAGCACTTATTCTCCTGATTATTTGAACAAGTATGCTTCTTTAGAAGTTAAATATCAAGATTTAGATTATTTAAACTCTGATATGATTTATGTTGAAGGTTGTTATGCTGATATTTTGCCTTTAGATTTAGCAAATGCATCAATTTCTCAAGCTATTGATTATGGTAGTTATAATCTAGGTTATATGTGGAAATATGTACATGAAGGTACTCCTTACAGTTATATGTTTGGTAGAAAAGATGCATTGAGTTCCGATAATGTTTCTACAGATGAAAGAATTTTAGCAACAACAACAATAGGTGGAACTATTCCTACTACTGTTACTCAATTAAGTTATCAAGTAGGTTCCGCTGGTATTGTACTTGGTGATTTATTGAATCTTTTTGAAGTTGAAATTCTTGATTTAGCAGAGGGTGCAACTTCTGTTGAAATGTTTCCTTTAAATACAGGTAAAATTAAAGTAGCAATTAAGCCTGGTACTATTGCAAATAATGCAACTAAATCAATTATTATTGGTAAGTCAGAGGCTCCTATTTTTACTGTAAAGATTAAAAAAGGTTACTCTTTAAATGGTAAAACAGCTAAATTTACAATTAGAGCTTCTAAAGTAGCTAATTCACTTTCTATTTCTGATTACTTAATTGATGTAGATAATGAAAATCGTGAGTATGATAAACTAGTTAATTGCGATCCTTTTGTAATTAGTCCATTCCAGTTGACAGGTCAATTGATTCCTGAAGCTGTATTAGAACAATTGCTTTCTTTTAGTTCTTGGTTGGCTCCAACTAATACAACTGTATCTTTAAATGCCAAAGCAGAACAAATTAGAGAAATTAGTTTCTTGCATCAAGCTGCATCTATGGCTTACAAAGCATCTAACATTTATAGACAATGTGTTGCTTTTGTTCCAGTTAGCCAACCTAAACCATCTAATGACGGTGTACAAAAATGGGCTGGTAAAGCTCCTTTGTATGAAATTGACAATGATACTGGTGAACTTGTTGTAGCTCAAAATGGAACTATGCTTCAAGGTTGCAAGTTGCTTTTTGGTGCAACTAATTACAGAAGTGGAAGACCTTTTGGTGGTGTTATTCTAACTACTGGTAATCAATTGCCAAATGGAGAACCCTATGGTATTGATGATACAGATGAAGCTGTAGACTCAAAGGGTTTACCAATTGATATTGGCAAGCATGTTGTAGTTGTTGGTTCTTGGGGTACAATTACTCCTCAAAATACCAGAACAGACAAAATTCTTGCTTTGCCAAAAGTTTCTAAATTTGTAAATCTTGCACCTGCAGTTATGGGTAAACTTTTAGCACTTCCAATTAATGAAGAACCAATTGGTCCAGTTAATGGTAGAATTGCTGGTGTAAGTGTTCTCGGTGTTTCTGTTCCAAAATCATTGTTAAATAGTTTAGCTCTTGGTAGAGTTTGCATGTTTGATAGTGCTGGTTCATTAAGCATTCTCAGAACAACTGCATTGCCAACAAGTGATTACACTAGAGTTTCTACTCTCAGAGCTGCAAACAGAATTCTTTCAAACATTCGTGAAATGGCATTACCTTTCTTGGGTAAAACTGTTGATTTCGCAAGAACAACAATGGCTCAACGAATTGAAGGCTTCATGACTGGCGAAGTTAGATTAGGAAATATTCAAGGTTATCAACCTGCAAGAATTTCAGCTACAAAAGCTGATGAAATTGCCGGCAGACTTAATGTTTCTGTATCTTTTATTCCACCTTTTTCTTTGGAAACTGTTAATGTAGACATGACAGTTCTTCCTCCTCAATAATTTAGGAGACAATTAATATGGCTAGTAGTTTAGATCTTGCTAAAACTTACACCTCTTTTGCAGGTGTAGATATTAAAGTAGTTATGAATGGTAAGGTTGCTGGTTCCATGCAAGCTGTTTCATATGCTATTCAACGTGAAAAGGCACCTATTTATGTAATGGGTTCCGTAGATCCAATCAGTTTTTCTCGTGGTAAGCGTGGTATTGCTGGTACCATGATTAGTTTAATGTTAAATCAACATATGCTTAACTCAGATGCTTTTAAAGGTGAAATGGCTTATCTTGATAAAGGTGAAATTTTTGCTTCTATTGCTGGAGACACTGGTAAAGCAAAAGATGTAAGCACTGCTGGCTCTTCTGCTATGTTACAAGCATTAGGTGAGGCTAATAGCAGTACTGCTTTAAGTAATACTGTACAAGGTGCTTTACCAAGAACTCAATATGAACAACAAAATCAAAATTTTACCACTACTGATGTAAATGCAAATTACAATTGGTCTAAAGTTTTTTATGTTGATCAAATCTTGCCTTTCGATGTTGTTATTCATGCAGTTAATGAATATGGTAATGCAGCTCAAATGAGATTGTTTGGTTGTGAAATTTTGAATGAAGGTTCTGGTTTCTCAATTGATGACATTGTTATCGAAAATCAAATGACTTATGTTTGTAGAACTTTATTACCATGGTCCGCTTTAGCAACAAGTAAAGAATCTGGTTTTTCAGATTCAAACAGACAACAAACCACTGCAGGTCAAGCGTAATTAACAATATAAAAATAAAAGGATCATAATAATATTATGAGTGAAGTGAAGAATTATCCATTTTCCTTTTCAGGAACAGATGTTGAAGCATATATAATTCAAGGTAATAATTATTACAAATTGAACTCTCTCTCTACTGTTTCATTTCAAGTAAATGAAATGAGAAATCCTGTTAGAAGATTAGGTTATTCTATTCCAGTAGGATTTACAAAAGCTATACGTACTATAGCTGGTACATTAGTTTTAACTGTATTAAAAGATCATCCTTTAAAAGAATTGCTGGTGAGTATTGAAAATACTCAAGATGAAACTGAAACAAATTGTAAAGTTAGATCTGGAAGTCAAAGTATTTTGTCAAACAAAGAATTTGATTTACTATTGCACTATCAATCAGAAGGTCACCAAGAATTTTATTCAGAATTTAAAATTAAAGGAATTAATTTAATTTCTCAATCTCTTGTAACCTCTGTAAATGATATGGTTACTGAAATGATTTTTCAATTTATGGCTAAAGATTATGAAGATTTTGTTTTAGTAGACAAGAACGAGGTAACCAGAAGAACTGTAAAGAGGAAAGAACAAGAACAAAGAGCAGCTGAATTACTTAAAATAGTAAAAAAAGTTGAAACAGTGTCTCTTCTTGTTGAGTCTATAGAAACTCAAGAGGATAAAGAAAGAGCAAAAATTTATTTAAATAGTCTACAAACTGAAGCTCAAAAACTTGAATATGAATCTTTTTTGGATAATCTAAAATCAGGAATATTGAAATAAAATGGAACAATTCTCATACGAATATTTTTCTGGTGCTAATATTAAATTAAAAATTAAAGATCAAGAAATAGACGCAGTCGGTATTTCTTATCAAGTTACTTACTCTAAACAACCAGTATACTCTTATTATTCAAATAAATTTGATGCAGTATTAGAAGGTAAGCATATAGTTCAAGGTAGATTTGTTATTAATTTTACATCTCCAAGAGATTTATTTGATATTGTTAAACCAGGCTCAGTAGAAGTTGATTTTTCTCAAGTTGATTTTTTTGATATTGAAGTTGGTTTTTCAATTAATTGTGGACCATCTGCTAACAAAATTTTATTAAAAAATTGTTTCATTATGGGACATGGTCAATCAATACAAATTGACGACAATGTTATCTTGACGGAATATAATTTTATTGGTAGAGAAATAGAGCATGTAAAAGAAGCTTAAGCTCAGAATAGGAACGAATAATGCCAAAAGGTTTAATGGATGAAAGAGGTTATGTTTTATTTGGAGACGAATTAAATGAAAAAGCATTAAATGCTTTAAGAAGAAACTCTCCAACTGCGGATGTTATTTTAAAAGCAATTCCTAAAGAAGCTTTTATTCAAGCAGAGTTAGAAGAAAAAGCTTTACTTGAAAAGATTCAAAGAGAATTAAAAATTAAAATAGAAACCAATCCTGTAAAAGAAATACCTGCTAAACCAACGAGATTACAACTTAAAAAAATGCAATTGGAAGAAGCAGAAAATGTCAATAAACTACAAGAAAACAATGTAAATATTTACACAGAAAATCGTGTAAAAAATGACACGATTTTTCAAGACTTTATTGACACTTTTGATTTGTGTACAAGAGATTTTTATTTTAAAATCCCGATATATAAACCAACTTTAGAAAAATTAAAGTTAGAACAGTTATATAAGTATGAACAGATACCTCTTGATATTTTAGAAAAATACAGTATCTTGTTTGAAGAGGCTATGCCCCCATTATATGAAAGATTAGAAATCCAAAGAGAGTTAACAATGAATTTAGACGACGAATTAGAATCTTTAGCAAATCAAGCTTCTGGTCAAAATGAAAATCCTGAAGCAATGATGAAACAACAAATTT
>JACCDO010526984.1_pt1 | contig 17006 bp, 5 predicted proteins | sample 7446101 | NCBI WGS metagenome assembly JACCDO01 (sample SAMN15323440, study PRJNA562643) | freshwater metagenome | isolation source: river surface water | place: USA:Blue River Watershed | collected 2017-08-16 | reverse complement strand
TTAATAACGGAAGCGCTATGCATAGAAAAAAAAACTCCGCTTACGATATAACCCTGAAAATCACACACATCACTCATAAGCACATATTTACTTGATAGCGCGGCTTAAAATTATCCTATTTATGCACCATTAAAATATTCAATATACTATTTTACCATAAATCAAGCAGAAATACACAGCACTTATGCGATCTGACAAAATTTTATGCAATGCCGCTTTGGCATTGCACATCGCCTTTATGAACATGAGAGCATCAAATGCCAAAAACTAGTCAGCATGATAGAACAGTAATGATATGATTAAATTGATGTTGGATGCATCACACAACGCCAAATGCACGAGTACAAGGAATCTCTTTTGTTCTAAGTCATTCACAAAAAAATACAAAAAAACAGAAACTATCTTTTAGAAAAATATATTTTTTTCGCTGTCTTCATCATACTTTAGCAAGTGCTCGTATAGCTCAGTTGGTTAGAGCGTGGGTCTAATAAACCCAAGGTCCTGAGTTCGAGCCTCCGTTCGAGCATCTGACACGCGAGTTAGCGTGTTTCTTTTTTTGGTTCCTTTCTTTTTATTCAAATTGTTTCGTAGTTAACATCCAAGACACAGATTAGTAATCAATGCTATATAGTACGCGTAAAACTTTTGTGTATAAACTTATTTAGAATTATGTAGAAGCTTTTGTCTATCTTCAGATATATTGACACGTTGAAGCTTCTCTTCACGGTCTAAAGCGAGTTCAATATCCGCTTTAATAGACATGGGCTTGCTTTTTTCTTCACGCATAGGAGATTGTTGATAAAAGATACCTGAACCTAAACAAAGACAAACTGCAACCAATCCCATTGGTGATGAGTGCTTATCCCAAATTATAACATTAAGCAGCACTGTAAGAAATTTGTTAACGACTCCAACCAGTGTATAGGAAGTGGCAGAGATCATTCCACGGCATAACCAACCTGTATATCCAATAAGTGTGCCAGCAATGCAAGAGAATATTAAAATTGCCATACCGTTAGCAGGCATTTCTGATAAACTTTCTGCAATATTTTCATAATCGCCATTCCCATACCCTAATAAAAACATTGGTGCGGCCGCTAAGAAATTGCAATATAAGACAGGTCCCCACACTGACTCCATTTTTACACTGCTCGTGAGCTTCTTGCCATACGTCATTTCAAAAGTAATGAGAAAGAAATATATAATTACCCATGTATACGCGCGTATTCCGTTCAGCATAAACTCTGAATCACTAAAACAATACAAAATAGCACCAAAAGCAACGAGGCCTAAGCTTAATGCAGATCGTCCGGATGGCAACGCTCTGCCCATGAATAAATACTCGAGAATACTTACTGCAATAGGAGAGCACGCTCGAAAGACAATAACAGTCTCCACATTACTATGCTTTAATGCCTGCATGTTTGCGTAGATAGCTGCAACAAACGCAACAATATACATAGCATATGCTTTTAGCTTCTCTCGATCAAAGCCGTCAATTTCTACGCAAAAGAACTTCAGAAATAATACGACAACTGCGGCAAACACAATTTGTAAAAACGATACTACTGACGGAAATGGCAGGTATTCAATTGCCATTTTATTGGCCAGTAAGAGTGTGCTTGAGCATAATGAGTAAGCCAAAATTGCAATAAGCACCGCAAGCGGAGTAGATGTGTCTTCAAGCTTTTGCATGGTGAGGGTTACTTTTCTTCTCCGGAAATCGTTTTAGGCTTTTGTAATGTTGGGTTTGCCGAGACAAGTTCCCACTTTTGTTTTTTGTAATTATATGTAGTATTAATTACTACGTATATATTATATTGTAGCTGTAATGGCTTTTGACTCTGCAGATGGGGTTTCTAATGGAACATTTTCTTTCATTAACATGATCTTTGCTAAAAACAGTTCTGACGGAGTTGGCAGAGCGTGGCACATCGATTGTTGCTTGCCTTGGAGGCGAATATTGAAGGCGTTCATATTAATAACTATAGAGATTATTATGTACATTAAAGCTCGTTCTAGCTAATCAATATATACTTTACCCTACAAATACATAAAAAATTATTGATGTATAACTCAGATAATGACATGTCAACTAAGTGGTACATCCGCATATCGACATCGTTTCCTGATCAAAGCAAACAGAAGTAATCCGACGCCAGCTCCTAAAACGCGCAAAGTGAGGATATTGACATAAGATAGATCACATTTTTTTGATTCTTCTGGTATACCTATTTCTGAATCTGTTAACTCCTTCGATGTCTGAAACAGAGCATTAACTTTTTCAAAATCTGCTGCCGATTCGATAATGTTATTTGAATCCAGTAATAAAAAATTATTTGCTTCACTTGTTCTATTATCGGTAATATAAGGTGTTATAGGCACAACATCCAGATTTTTGCATTCATTTAACGAGTTTTTGGAAGATTCCTTTTTATTACGATGCTTAGGCAAAAACATACCTTCTTTTAAACATTTTGTGCACATTTTTAATTGCAATCAACCAGGCGTAACAAAAAGATTAAAAGAATGTGAGCCCAACAAGTAGATATTTTCCAAAGTTACCAATTTATCTAGTGCTTACCAAGTGCCAAATAGTGCTAGATTGATGAGAATTTATCGTCAGGAAGAGTTTATTTTCAAAAGTCAGATTATTTCATTAATTAAGTCATATTGCTGTATATTATTGGATGAAAATACGCTATCAGAGAAGGGCTTCTGCCTTCTTGATCAGAGCTCAACCTGACGTACGTCTATCCGGTCAAGTCAAGAAACGCAACAAAACTACCCTTGAAACTTTAAAGCAAAAATATTGAGTACTGCAGCAAATATTTGAACTTTATTTTTGTCTATAGCAAATAGGTAGTTACTTAGAACTAGTATTCGCTGCATATTCTGTCGTTTATATATATTTTTAAAGGTATAAGTTTGACTTAAGCACGTGTGAGTCGACTCAGGACCATGTCAACTGTCATGACTAATGAGGACACTGATCCCATTGCTTGGATTAAGCACGATACAAAGGTGAAAAAGGGCCTCGAAAAAAACCGACCAAGTCCTCGTTCAGGCCATACTATGTCAGTTATTGGCACATCTGCGTTTCTCTTCGGTGGAATCTGTGAGACAGATAATCCTGAAGCTCATCCGGAAGACACGGTAGATAACACAATGTCTTGCGCATCAAAAGATTTATATCGCTTGCAACTTGTTAGCGGAGAAGGGATGGAATGGGAATGGATTCGCGGAAGTGTTGGCGAAGAGCAACCGCTTGGTCGATACAAACACACTGCAACCGTTTTTGATAACACACAATTACTTTTGTTTGGTGGTTTCCATACCACAGACCATCGCCTTAATGATGTGTGGGTTTTTGATGCAGTGGCGTATTCTTGGCGACAACCTAATAAAAAGCATAACCTCGAGAGTGCAGAACCTTGTCAACTTGTAAACCAGCATTGGACTAATGCTCCACCTGCCCGTGGTGGTCATTCTGCAACTTTAATAGGTGATCTGCTGTATATTTTTGGAGGCTATGGTGGATTGGGATACTCAAGACGCGACCTCGATGATTTGTATGCGTTAAATGTGTACACTTGGAAATGGACAAAAATCGCTGCAAAAGGCACATTTCCGGATAGGCGCTGCGGTCATCAAGCTTGCGCAGTTGAGAAAAAGATATATATTTTTGGCGGTTCTAATAGTATGGAACAGTTTAACGATTTACATTGCCTTGATACGACATGTGATCCTCCGATGTGGACAAAGTTGAACTGTGATTTAAAAGTGCCTACATGGAACTTAGCGGCATGCAGTGTTGTCGCCATTCCGTCGTGGAAAATCTTTACTTTCGGTGGTATTACTGGAACCCTTTCTGATCAAGAGCGTCTGGGTACAATGGTTAACGACGCTGGAATACTCGACACAGGTTCAGGGCGCTGGATCGTACCTCAGATTGAAGGGCGCGCTCCTGTTCCTTGTTGCGATACATGCATGACGTATGATCCCAAAGGATCTCGCCTTTTGGTTTTCGGAGGTTGGTCGACGATATGGCACGGTGAACTGTATACACTTGACGTGGGCAATATCGTTGGTCCACCATACGCAATTACAGACATGACACCACAGATGGGACCCATCACAGGTGGAACAGAAGTTAGTATAATAGGTATTGATTTCATTAACACGACAGATGTAGTCATTCGTTTCGGTAATTCCCGCCAAGGAATTGATGTGCCAGGTGTATTTGTTTCTCAAACAAAAATTTTGTGCACATCCCCGGATTTTACGAAATTTCCAGGTACTTCTACAGTCGATGTACGTGTTGCCCTAGATGGAGATTCATTCACAACCACTTTCCAGAGATTCTCTTTCTTCTCTGTGACGAATTCCAAAACATGTATCATGTTTGGTCCTGGTCTTCTCAGCGGGTGTGCTGTAAACGAAGAGGTTTCTTTTGTCATTCAAGCCAGAGACGCTGAAAATATGAACCGTACAACCGGTGGCGATGAGTTCGTTGTCATTTTATCCGCCGTAGATGAGCAAAAAGAAGGTGCGCTAACGCGCATTCCTGGCGTTCGTGTGCAAGATCTCAATGATGGTCGCTACTTAGTAACTTATCTGGTCAAATTCGCTGGTAAGTATGAAGTAAAGGTGGACTTTATGGGCACATTTGGTGGTACGGCTGGACCTGTTCGTGGGTCTGGAGTTATGATTGAGTTTGATGCAAGAGCACCACGAGAAAATAACCGAATGTCTGGTAATCTCGTTCAAACTGCTCTTAAGGCTGATATAGCTAATCTGGAGAAGTTCACTACTGCCACCAGTAAAGCTATCTTCGTCCGTGTAAGAGACGACTCATGGAGCAACGAGGAGCAAATTCGTGTTCTCATGAATGTAAAGGAATCGCTTATTCGCGCTCAAAACGCAGCTGAAGAGACTACTCTACTTGTTGATCGCTCAGAGTGCATCATTAGTTACCTGAAAGAACAAGATGTCACGGTCACAGGACTTGAAAATTCTCTCGCAGCTGGTAAGGCGGAATGGGCAAAGATCACTCGAGAAATGCCTGTTATTTTGAACAAAATATCACCTATGATGCGAGCGCATGGTGGCAAAATTCGCAATGATATTGTAAATTACGAGGCCCATGTTAAAAAGTATCTTGAACAGGTACAAAATGGAGATTATATCATTTATGCAACAGGTTCTAGTAAGTCGATGCTGTTATTAGATGCAGCTGACGAAGCACATCAAGCCCAAATTACTGTAATGGAAAAGATGAAGCATATTGCAAATGTTTTCGAATGTCTGGCCGACATGGACGCACCGAGTGCGACTATCTCTGAAGTAGGCGATCTTCTCAAAGATTTCCGCACGTTTTGGAATGCTGCGATCCTGGTATCTCAAGAAATAAATACATGCAAAATGATGCTGTGGTCGTCTCTTGATACAGACCTTCTTGAAGAAACGGCGAAGCAACTTGTTTTGACTTTGCGTAAGCTGCCTAAGGTTGTGAGGTCGACCGATGCTTTCAAAGGACTCGACAAATCGTCCAAAGAATTCGTTACTACCGTTCCGATTATTGTATCATTACGTTCGCCGGCAATGCGAGAGCGACATTGGAGAGAGCTTATGGAGGTCGTAAAGCGTGAATTTACATTGCCAAACAAAAATCCAAGCATGACCCTGAAAGATTTGCTGGAAATGGATCTTCATGTGTACGCAAATGATGTCGAAGAAATTGCAGAGAAGGCGTTAAAAGAGGCTAAACACGAAGAAACTCTCAAGAACTTAGAAAAGACGTGGAATGAAGTTACGTTCACAATGGCCTACTACAAGGATACCGACGTACCTCTCCTGTCATTGTCTGAGGAAATTGTCGAGACTTTGGAGTCTGACCAAATGGGCGTACAAAGTATAGTTGGCTCAAGATATGGCCATTTCAAGGCCCAAGCAATTGAATGGCAACGCAGTTTAGGACTCATTTCTGACGTTATGACGCTCATTCAAGATATTCAACGAACATGGTCGTATTTAGAACCTCTCTTCATTGGTTCAGAGGAAGTCAAAAAAGAACTTCCGGAAGATGCCGCTCGTTTTCAAGATATAGATGCACAAGTTCGAATGATTTTACAAAAGTCTTGGAAGACGCGCAATGTGAAGCTCGCATGCCAGGCTCCTGGTTTACTTGAAAAACTTTCATCGCTCGAATCTAAACAAGATATGTGCAAGAAGAGTTTGTCTGAATTTTTGGATGGAAAACGAAGGCAATTCCCACGCTTCTATTTTATGTCTGAAGCCGATCTATTGGACTTGTTATCCAATTCGTCGCAACCTACTAAAGTGCTCACTCAGATAGATAAAATTTTACTCGCAACGGCTGAAATCAGTCTTGAAAAGCAAGCGGGCCAAGATCGCCCTATGGCTGCGAAATGGGTTGCTGGTGTGGGCAAAGAGGCTATAAAATTCGATCCCGTTGTAAAACTTTCTGGGAAAGCCGAAAGCTACCTGCTTGCGCTTTTGATGGCGCAAAACTTCACATTATCAAAATGTCTGGCAGCCTCTGTCGCTCGCTATCCCCAAAAACCTCGAATTGAATGGGTTATGTCGAAAGATTCGAAAGGCGAACCAATCGACCCTGCGCAAATTACTCTGCTAGTTGCTCTCATTGACTTTGTCAGAGTCGTGGAGACGGGCATGGAACAATCAAAAGGTGACATTAAATCCATTATCAAAGTGTATGACTCCAGCAAATTGCAACTAGCTGAGTTAATTAAGCTTACTCAAACCCCATTAAGCCGCGGTGATCGACAGCGTGTTATGTGTATGATTACATTAGATGCTCATAATCGAGACATCTGCGAAATTTTGGTTAGAGAAAAAGTTATGCTCGTCAATGATTTCCAATGGCAAAGTAAATTAAGACCCAAATTTAAAGCTGATGTCGGTAAGAACGCCAATGTAGTAAGTGGTGCCGAGTTCTGTATTTGTGATGCGAAATTCAATTACGGTTTTGAATATCTTGGTAACGGTCCAAGGTTAGTGGTCACACCTCTTACGGATCGCATCTACGTAACAGCCACACAAGCTCTAAATTTGAAAATGGGATGTGCGCCTGCAGGGCCTGCAGGCACTGGGAAAACAGAAACAACAAAAGATTTAGCGTCTGCTCTAGGAAAATGCTGCTACGTATTTAACTGCTCACCTGAAATGGACTATCAATCAATGGGGAACATTTTTAAAGGCTTGGCTGCTTCAGGTTCATGGGGATGCTTTGATGAGTTTAATCGATTGATTCCGGAAGTGCTGTCTGTGTGCTCTGTACAATTCAAGTCCGTTTGCGATGCTTTAAAGACGTATAACTTCGTGAAACCTGAAGATAATAAAGTGACGATCGAAGGTGATACCGTAGCCTTGGATTGCACATGCGGTGTTTTCATCACAATGAACCCCGGATACCTTGGGCGCTCGGAGTTACCAGAGGGCTTAAAAGCACTTTTCCGCCCTATAACAGTTATTGTTCCCGATTTAGTCATGATTTGCGAAAATATGCTCATGGCTGAAGGCTTCCTCCAAGCAAAACTGTTGTCTAGCAAATTTTATGGTCTCTACACTCTACTCAGTGAGCTGCTGTCCAAACAGCCACATTATGATTGGGGTTTACGTGCTGTCAAGTCCGTACTTGTTGTGGCTGGTGTACTTAAGCGAGCAGAGCCAGATCTAGCCGAAGAAGCATTGCTTTTGCGAGCGCTACGAGACTTTAACATTCCGAAAATTGTTCAAAGTGACGAAGTAGTCTTTTTCGGTTTATTAAACGATCTGTTTCCGGGTCTTAATCCCCCTCGAGTTTTCGACGAAGAGTTAAGTGACTGTGTAGGCGTTGCTTGCGAAGCAGCAAATTTGTGGCCAGATCCGTTTTTCACTCTAAAAGTGATGCAATTGGACGAACTTTTGGACATTCGTCATTGCGTTTTCGTGATGGGGCCACCAGGAGCTGGCAAGAGCACCACATGGAAAATGTTGAAAGCGGCCAAAAGCCATCGTCATCCTGACAATAAGGTCAAAGTGGTTGACTTAAACCCCAAAGTGATGCCAACTGCCGAATTGTATGGTAATATATCCATGGCTACCCGAGAATGGAAAGATGGTCTACTTTCTTCTATCATGCGTGATGTCGGCCGTATTCCTGATGAGAAGCCCAAGTGGATTGTTCTTGATGGTGATCTTGACACAAATTGGATCGAATCTATGAATAGTGTAATGGACGACAATAAAATGCTTACTCTTGCTTCAAATGAGCGCATTCCCTTGAAACATTACATGCGCATGATTTTTGAGATTAGAGATTTGAAGTATGCAACTCCTGCAACAGTTTCACGAGCTGGTATTTTATATATAAGCACTGATGGAGGTAGCCAATGGCGAAGCATTGTTGGTTCATGGATCAGAAGCAAACCCCAAGATCTATTTGAAGACGCTGATCGAGAGAAAATGCATGACATGTTCACAACATATTTGCCTGATTGTTTGAAGTATTTCAAATCTACTTTACAAGGTGCAGTTGTGTGTAATGACATCGGTTTTGCATGCGCTGTCACGCGTCTGTTGGACACAGTCTTAACACGTGCTATAGTAACAGATGATGCTGCTTTTGAGACCAACTTTGTATTCTGCGTCATTTGGGGATTTGGTTCACTATTGACTATAGCGGATGACGGTACAAATTACAGAGAAATGTTTAGCACATGGTTCCGTTCGAAATTCAGTAAACAGGTTAAGATTCCTTCACGAGACACAATATTTGACTATTGGCTCGATCCACGTACTTCCAAATTCGACTCTTGGAAAGCTTCACCTGCTTTTACCACGTTGGAATTTGATTCCACAGTTATGAACATGGCTGAGGTCACCGTACCAACTGCAGAAACTGCGTCGGTGTCTTTTTGGATGGGTAAGCTCGTTCACGCAGGTTCAAATGTTATGCTTGCTGGTCCTGCAGGTACAGGTAAAACAGCTCTCGTCAATGGCATGCTCGCCAGCTTAAAATCTGAGCAACATGTTCACACATCAGTCGCAATGAATTTTTTCACATCAGCAGCTGTATTGCTAACAAGTTTAGAGTCGCCTTTACAAAAGCGTACTGGATCAACTTTCGGACCAGTGGGCGGAGCTAAGATGGTATATTTCATTGATGATCTAAATTTACCTGAGGTGGATAAGTATGGAACTCAGTCAGCCATAGCACTTTTGCGTCAGCATATCGACTATGGACATTGGTACGATCAGCAGAAGCTAACATTAAAGATCGTCGATGATTGTCACTATGTAGCGGCATTAAACCCCACCGCTGGGTCGTTTCACATCGATCCTCGATTACAGCGACATTTCAGCACTTTTGCTATTGGCATGCCTAGTGCTACATCTCTTCTCACGATTTATGAGACCTTCCTTAACGGACATTTGTCTAGTGGCGGCTTTTCACCTGCCATTTCCGCTACCTCCAGTAATCTCATTAAGGGTGCGCTTGCGCTGCACAAAGAAGTTAGCGAAACGTTCCGCAAAACTGCTGCTAATTTTCACTACGAGTTCAATATCAGGCATCTTGCTAATGTATTCCAAGGTCTTTTGGTCGCAACTTCTACCATTTTTACGGAGCCCGAAAAGTTTGTTTGTCTTTGGTTACACGAATCTGAACGCGTGTACGGTGATCGGCTTGTCGACGCTGCGGATCTAAAAAAATTTAAAGACATCATCCAAAGCCATGCAAAAAAAGCATTTGTCCAATATAACGTGTCTCGGTTTTATATGGCGGGTGGCGGAGTTAAAGCGGATCCTTTGGTATTCTGTCATTTTGCAGATGGAACTGTCGCCTCTACAGGCGGAGACATGCAATATGAACAAGGTCGCGACATGGATGCTTTGCGTGTTACTCTCGAAACTGCTCTGATAGAGTATAATGAAACCCATGCGGAGATGAAGTTGGTTTTGTTCGACGATGCTGTATTGCATATTGCCAGAATTGTGCGTATCATTAAAAACACAGGCGGTCATGCTTTACTCGTCGGAGTAGGAGGATCTGGTAAGCAAAGTCTGTCCAAGTTAACTGCCCATGTTGTTGGGTATTCATTGATGTCTATTGCTGTTAATCCTGCATACAGTGTCAATGATTTTAAAGCGGACCTGCAGAATATGTATAATAAAGCAGGTCTCAAACAAGAAGGTGTGCTCTTTTTACTCACGGATTCGCAAATCATCAACGAAAAGTTCATGGTTTATATCAATGACTTGCTTTCTAGCGGAAACATTCCAGATTTATTCAGTAGAGACGAGAAAGAACAAATTATTAATTCACTTACAAATAAAGCCAAAGGCGCTGGTTATTCGGCTGAACCAAGCTCTGTTTGGGCTTATTTCATCTCTAAAATAAGAGAAAATTTACACTGCTGCTTGTGCTTTTCACCAGTAGGACCTGGGCTGCGAACTCGAGCCACGCGCTTTCCTGCTCTAGCGTCTTGTACCGTAATCGATTGGTTTCAACCTTGGCCAGAGCAAGCTCTGGCTTCAGTGGGTAAAAACATTTTACAGGATTGCGTAGTTGATGACCCAAAAGTGAAGATCGCTGTAGAGAATTTCATGCCCTCTGCATTTGTTGCAGTGGACAAAGCTTGTAAGACGTTCCAGAAGTTAGAAGGTAAAAATGTATACACAACGCCCAAGTCATACCTCGAAATGTTAAGTCTTTACAAAGTTATGCTTGCGCGAAAACGAACAGCTTCTGATACTAGCGTATTCCGTCTTGAAAGTGGAGTGGAGAAATTGATTAAAGCTGAAACAGACGTCGGTGAGTTAGAAGGGAAATTGAAAGTTATGACTGCCGAAGCAGAAGAAAAAGGCAAAATTGCCGCTGGAATTGCCGAAACAGTGCAGCGCGAAAAAGCTGTGGTCGAGGCCGAGAACGCCAAAGCGTTGGTCGAAGCTGCGAAAGTAGCTGCTGTGCAAACTGAAGTTGCGAGACAACAGGCATCTTGCGCCGCCGATTTGGCTTTAGCAGAGCCCGCATTGATGAAAGCGATGGCAGCACTCGATTCATTAGACAAGCGAGATTTGGGTAACTGCAAAACGATGACGAAACCCCCACCTGGAGTTGATGATATATTTGGCGCGGTTATGACTCTTTTAGCTGGTATTAACCCCAATATCATTGTTCAGAAAAACGGTAAAGTGAGAGACAAAGAACGCACATGGGATGCTGCTAAAAAAGCATTACTTGGAAATGTCAATGGTTTCCTTGATGAACTGAAAGGCTTTAAGCAAAATGTCGACGAGGGAACAGTACCCGAAATTAATTTCCGCGATATCCGTCCTTTTCTACTTCTACCTCATTTTAGTCCTGAGATTATTGAGTCTAAGAATTCTGCTGCTGCAGGACTTTGCAGTTGGGTCATCAATATTGTAAATTATTACGACATTGTACTGACTGTAGAACCTAAGCGTATCGCATTAAGAGCTGCCAATGCTCAACTGGACGAAGCAAATGATGCATTATCTGTCGTGCAAGCTCGCGTTGCTGCATTGAAGGAACGTCTTGACGTGCTCACAGTAGAATATAATGCAGCCGAAACCCAGCGATTAGAAGCGCAGCAAATCGCTGATAAAGGAAAGCTTAAGTTGGAGCTTGCGAATCGTTTAATCAACGCGTTAGGTAGCGAGAAGGTTAGATGGAGTGCCGGTATTCAAAGAATTCGTGCAGAGCGCGACTTACTCATCGGCGATTGTTTATTGGCATCATCATTTATCTCGTACATTGGTCCATTCACCAAGCAATACCGACGAATGCTTATGGACACGACTCTAAAGCCTTTAGTCTTCGCTCCACCGGTTGGCATTCCTATCCCGATGACTGAAGACGTAGAAACCGTTGGCTTAATGTGCAACGATGCTGAAATCGCTCAGTATCAAACCGAAGGACTTCCCGCGGATATCGTGTCATCAGAAAATGGTGCCATCGTTCTAAATAGCGTACGTTACCCCCTGATGATTGACCCGCAATTACAAGCTGTTTATTGGATCAAAAAGAGGTACGGCGAAGACTTAGCAGTTGGGCGTTTAGGACAAAAAAATCTTATTCGTGAATTACTAAGAGCTATTGAAGCGGGAAAACCTTTTTTGATCGAGAATATGGGAGAAGACATCGATCCAACTTTAATGCCAGTTATTTCGCGTCTAGCTATTAAACGAGGCAAAAAGAAATACATTTCAATCGGTGATAATGAAGTTGAGATCCACCCAGAATTCAAATTGATTATGCACACAAAGCTTTCCAATCCTCATTATCCCCCTGAGATTCAAGCCGAAACAACTTTGGTTAATTTTGCAGTCACAGAGTTAGGATTAGAAGAGCAATTACTTGCACGAGTAGTCAAATTCGAGCGTCCTGACCTTGCAGCACAACGATCCGCCCTCATTCTGCAACAAAATCTGTTCACAATCAAAGTTAAACAGCTGGAGGACAATATTCTTGTTCGCCTTGCTGATGCACAAGGTGACATTACAGAAGATCGTGCCCTTATTGAAGAGCTCGAGATGAGTAAGCGTATTTCTGATGAAATCGTAATTAAACTTGAAGAGTCCCGGATAACATCTGAAAAAATTATTCGAACTTCAGAACAGTATAGACCAGTTGCTCGCCGAGGTGCATTACTCTTTTTCGTCATGAATACGCTTCATAAAATGCACACCTACTATATGTTTAGTTTAAATTCTTTCGTATTCTTTTTCCTGAGAGGTATAAAAGATGCAGCTTATCCTGGAGAAGAAGGGAATAATAAAATTAATGAAGATATCGAAGATGATGCAGAGACGACCGATTTGGATATCCTAGGACAACGTATAGCTCAAAGAGTTGCTTTTATTGAAGAGCGAGATACGTTAGCACAGAATTCTGATCTACCAGGTCGTTTATTTTTACTCAAGCAGAGTTTGACCCTTGTCGTATTCGACTTTGTGCGAGCTGGATTATTTGATGTTGACAAGCTTACTGTCATGGCGCTGATTTGCTTACGCATTCTCGTCGACGAAGGCTTATTAGAGCGAATTTACGTCGACGTAATTATGAGAGGTCGTGCTGCGGAAGAAGTTGCGAATAGAGGGGAGGACTTGGCAAAATGGTTGAGCGAACCAGCATGGGCACGGTTAAAAGCTGTCGAAGAAGATTTAGCTGCTGTTAATCAAACTTTCGAAAATCTTTCTGAGAAAGTCACTGCAGATGCGGATGAGTGGGAAGAATGGTATAACGATCCTCATCCCGAAAATAAACCGATGCCTGGTGATTTCCGGCAGTTGGAGGATTTGCCCCGATTACTACTACTTCGTGTGTTTAGGCCGGATCGAGTTCCATTTGCAATGACTGAGTACATACGAAGCAAATTGGGCGATGCGTTTGTTTCTCAACCCCAATTTAATATGGCAACCACATATTCGTACACTGTTGCACAAACTCCAGTTCTTTTTGTTCTCTATCCTGGCGTGGATCCAACTTCTTGGGTAGAAGGGCTTGGGGCGCAGCTTGGTATCACTCAAAGTAATGGTCTTTTTGCGAACATTTCAATGGGCCAGGGCCAAGAAAAGCGGGCCGATAAAATTATAGTAGATTTGTCTCAAAAGGGAGGATGGGTATTCTTGCAGAATGTACATCTTATGCAAACTTGGCTACCAACGCTTGACGAAAAACTTGAAATGCTTTCTCCGCATCCCAACTTCCGCGTGTTCATTAGTGCTGAACCCCCGCCTCTGTCATATCTGAAAAACATTCCTGAGGGTTTGTTGCAGTCGTGTATAACAATTGCCAACGAACCTCCTCAAGATTTAAAAGCCAATATGGCCCGTGCTTGGGCAGCTTTCAATCAAAAGCGTTTAGATTCTGCCTCAAAGCCTGTTGTATTTAAAGCGTGCCTTTTCGGGTTATGCTTTTTTCATTCAGTAATGCTTGGTCGAAGGCGTTTTGGCTTTCAGGGCTGGAGCCGAGCGTACGGTTTTAACATGGGGGATTTACAAATTTGTTCCAATGTTCTGGAGAGCTACATAAAAGACGTTAAAAACGTACCGTTTCAGGATATCAGATACATTTTCGGTGAGATTATGTACGGCGGACATATTACTGACTTTTTTGATCGCAGAACTAACAACATGTATTTGCAGGTAATTATGAACGAAAAGTTATTATCTCGTGGAGATTTAGCGCCTGGATTAGTATCACCAGACGCTGCTGCATTTGACTACAAAGCTTATAGTAATCTTATCGAAAAACAACTGCCTCCTGAAATGCCTCCAATTTACGGATTACATCCTAACGCCGAGGTAGGCTTTCTTACAAGCAAAGCTGAAACTATGTTTGAGACGATCATGCTTATAGAAATAGGCGCAGCGAAGGATTTTGGAGGGGCCAGTAGCTCCACAAAAGAGGTATTGCTTGACATTTTACGTCGATGCCCTCCAAAATGCGATATGATTGATTTAAGCGAACGCGTTGCGATCAGAGTTCGCGACCCAGATGGTCCCTATTGCGTAGTCGTAGTGCAAGAGTGTGAAAAAACAAATGCTCTGTTGGAGTTTATGGCGTTTACTTTAGACGAGCTTCAAAAAGGTCTTAATGGCCAGTTAAATATGTCTCAAGGTATGGAGGATATGGGCCTTGCGCTAAACATCAATCAAGTGCCAGGACGGAACCCTTTCCACGCTATTTCATGGGAGCGACTTGCGTGGGCATCGAGGAAGACCCTAAGTTCATGGTTTTCTGACTTGATAATGCGCCGACAACAGCTAGCCCAATGGTTTAATTTAGTACTTCCATTTAGTATCTGGCTTCCTGGATTAATGAACCCTACTGCGCTGTTAACAGCTGTCAAACAAGTTACTGCAAGAAAGAATAAGTTGCCACTGGATAATATGTCTCTTGACACATTCGTCACGAGAATGGATCGTCCCCAAACAGCTGTGTTAAATGCAGTCTATCCTGAAGATGGGATTTTTATTCATGGACTTTTGTTAGAAGGGGCGCGATGGACAGATGAAGAAGAGTCAACAGATGACCTTTACACAGTCAATGGTACTGCTTGTGGAGGCCATCTTACTGAAAGCAAACTCAAGGTATTACTTGAACCACTTCCACTGCTCTATGTTAAAGCAGTACAAGTACAACAAACATGGAAACCGGAAGCAGTTGGATATCTCCGTGAAAATCCAAGCTTGTACGAATGTCCTGTTTACCTTACAAGTGCTCGCGGATTCACTTTTGTGTTCTTGTCAACGTTAAAGACAGTTGATCCAGTACACAAATGGATTCTAGCTGGTGTTGCAATTCTCATGCAAAGCGACGATTAAAGGTTTATAAACAATAAAAAAATTCTTGTATAATTTACTGAATTGCCAACTACTTCGCACAACCTTTTTAGTAAGTGGACGACGACATGCTGAAGGCAGTCCTACCTTTATGGACGTAATCTGATTATTTTATTGTTGCTATTAGCTACATCGCGTAGTATGAGCGTTTTCTCTGCATTGCACATATGCTATATATATTCTTTCCAGGCTTCAACTTTGTACTTCTAAAAGGTTTCAATGTAGAGAAGTGGTGCTTCATCGCGTCTGATCACAAAATTAAACGGAAGGCAAATTGCGATACGTAAAATGCTCGCTACTATCTCAAGACATACTCTTAGGTCAAGATCGGTACATTGTTCTGTACTTAAATGTCATTTCAGTTCTACGCCAGTGCAAGCGAATACTGAACCTTCACTCGTGATGCAGCCAACCAAGAACTCACAGAAAATTGCATCTGCTACTAATCAATCAATCCTTAATCCTATTAATTATAATGATCATAGTTGGCGTCAGCACAACCATATTTGGACAGCTGAGGAAGTCGCAGATCGGATAAAGTCAGAAAGTCAAAAACACAAACCTATTGAATTTTCCGATTATATCATGAAGGGTGCGATGACAGTGCTTTATCACACGTTTAACTTCGTTACTGGATATAAACACGTTGATCCTTCCCCAGGCTCGATTATATGGAGATTGATAATACTTGAGAGCTTTGCGGGTGTGCCTGGTTTCATGGGCGCAGCTTTTCGTCACTTTAAAAGCTTGCGCACTTTAGAACATGATCATGGTATGATTTTTACTTTGCTTGAAGAAGCAGAGAATGAACGAATGCATCTATTAACATGTATGGACGTTTTTAACGCTAGTATTATCACTCGCACCCTAGTGGTCGCTGCGCAGCTGTCTATGACACCAGCACTTATTCTTACATACATTATTAAACCGGCTGCTGTTCATCGATTTGTTGGATACTTGGAGGAAACGGCCGTTTCTACGTATACCAACATTGTTAATCATGTGGAAAAACCAGGCACTCAACTGAACAGAGCCTGGAAGGACATGCCTGCCCCTGAGATTGCTATAAATTATTGGCAATTGCCCGAAGGTGAACGTAAATGGATAGATGCGCTTAAACGTATGCTTGCTGACGAAGCTCACCATAGGGACGTCAATCATACACTTGCATCATTACCTAAGGGCTCTAAAAATCCATTTGTTCACGAGCATATGGCGGATTTTGATGCTGCAGCACTTCGTCGTAGCGAACAACTGCTGAAAATGGCACTCGTGAAGAGTACAGATAAGCTTGCAAACATCACTGACAAATAAACGTAATAAAACAGTAAATAATTACACAATCACTGTGTCCATCCATTTTGTGCGTCAAATCTTGTGGTTTAAACCGAGCAGCACAGGAGCTCATGCGTACTAAACCGTCGCAATAATACCCTTCTGTTACTTGAGCATAGATTATGATAGATTAATTTTACACAATTTAAATTAATATCCTCTAAAATCAAAAGTATGGTAAACAACACCTAATTAACTATAATTAATATAATCATCGTGTAATGGGGTACCGCTAGTCAAGCTTGGTATGCGTAGGACATTTTTCTCCTCGTTTG
>JACCDO011063251.1_pt1 | contig 17009 bp, 18 predicted proteins | sample 7446101 | NCBI WGS metagenome assembly JACCDO01 (sample SAMN15323440, study PRJNA562643) | freshwater metagenome | isolation source: river surface water | place: USA:Blue River Watershed | collected 2017-08-16 | reverse complement strand
CCCGCCCCCGCCTCCCCCGCCTCCCATAAGTCCTTTTGTTCCTCCCACCAACATGAAAAAATCCTTGTTTTCAAACAATGCTATGGTGTTTTACAAACCTGGCAGTTTGGCGCCGGGTGGAGTTGGAGGTGTGGGCAACGCATCTATTAAAGCGCGCAGAACATAATTTAACATTTTATGAAATCTCTATCATTTCATAAAAAGATTCTTGCAAAATATATTGCCAATAATTATATAAATGCCAACAACAGACAATAGTCAATCAAATAGAACCAAAATGCGCGCTGGAAGGGAACTTGCCTTATTTAAAAAAGCAAATCCATATTTGCCTCAAGGCGGCAGATATAGTTTCCAACAAAGTTTATTGGTGTATGAAAAAATTGGAGAAATATACAATTGTTGTGAAAATCCCATTCCAACAATCACGGTTCCCGATTCACCTACTTTAGTGACAGCAATAATAGGAGACAATCAAGCAACAATATCTTTCACCGCGCCCGAAAACGATGGTGGTTCTCCAATCATATCTTACACTGTCATTTCCACTCCTGACAACATTGTAATAACAGGATTGTCGTCTCCTATTATAATCACCGGTCTTGACAACGGAACGCTCTATACATTCACGGTTGTTGCCACAAACGAAATCGGTGATTCGGAACCGTCAACCGCATCAACTGCTGCTTCATACTCATCTGTTCCCGACTCGCCAACTTCAGTAACAGCAACCGAAGGAAATACTCAAGCAACCATATCTTTCACGGCACCCGATGATAATGGGTCTGCAATTGTTTCCTACACAGTGAGGTCTAGTCCAGGAAATATAACAGCAACCGGGTCATCGTCTCCCATCACAATCACTGGTCTCACAAACGGAATAACTTATACATTCACAGTTGTTGCCACAAATGGTGTGGGCAATTCAACCCCATCATCTGCATCAAATTCTGTGGCATATGTGTCTGTTCCTGGACCACCAACTTCTGTTATGGCAAGCATTGGAAACGCACAATCGAATATTTATTTCACACCACCCACAAATAATGGTGGTTCCACAATTACATCATACACTGTTACATCAAGTCCCGAGGGAATTACAGCAACCGGGTCATCTTCTCCCATCACAATCACTGGACTGACAAATGGAACATCTTATATATTTACAGTTGTTGCCACAAACAGTGAAGGTGATTCGGTCCCTTCGTCTCCATCATCTGCCATTATTGCTGGAAATGACACCATTGCGACGTCTTTATCAACCAGTTTGTCTGATTATCAATCGGCAGCAACAGATGAGTGGGTAAAAATCACATCGGTTGAATATGCAAATTTGCAAACAAATATAAGCGGAACCACTTTAGCAGGCGTCACAACTGATTATCTGACAGGCACTTCTAGTGGAGGACTCGCAAATTCAGGTTCGGCAGTTGTTGCAAATTCGGTTACCACAAAAAGTCCGGCAATTCCTGCGAACACATATTTATATGCTTTTGCTTTAAGATGGGTAACTGCAGAACCGGCAGTAAATATGTGTGTATTTACAAACACAAATGCTGCTTCCAGTGGTGGATTCAATCAAGTTGGCAGTGTTCTTCCGAGTCCAACTGCCGCAGGTGTGTCATACTACGTCAGAAAAGGTGTTTTTGCCACCAATGGAACAACTGCTGGTTTATTGGCGTGCTTCACTGGAACAAAGTTGGATTATGTAAACCCTAGTTTCACTGGAAGTGCTGGATATATTGGTTTTAAATATTTGGTTGGAACCCCTCCCATACCAAGCATGCGCTATTTGATTGGCGGAAATTCTATACCTGGTCCTGATGTTAACTTGACAGGAAATCTTAGTAATTATGGAGCATTTTTATTGCAGGGACTTACAACCAATGTAATGCAATGGATGTAAAATTAGTTTTTTAGAAAACAGTTTCTAAAAAACTTTAATAACGGGCGTTTTTTTAATAACCTCTATTGTTTAAAAAATAAACCATGCCATAAAAATAAAAAAGGATTTTAACATTTTTCCAAAGGTCCGATAGAGAATGTCAAAACTCTCTATTTTCTGTTTTTTCGTGTTTTGCTTCCATCAAGTTTTTTGGAACTTCTGGGACTCTTGGAACTTCTGGGACTCTTGGAACTCTTGGAACTCTTGGCACTCTTGGAACTCTTGGCACTCTTGGAACTCTTGGCACTCTTGGAACTCTTGGAACTTTTAGAACTCTTCGACTTTGTCTTAACAACCATTTTCGTCATAATACACATGGTTTTGCACGCGCTGTTTTTTTTAACAAACCCATATTTTTCATAAAACGGAATGGCAGTTTTAATGGATGTTAATTTAATCACATCCATCATCAATTTGTTGCAAACCTTTTCAATCTCATTTAATAATTTAACACCAGCGCCGCGAATGCCATTGTGCGAGCAAATCAGGTCAATGTATAATAAATTTTTAATTTCATCAAATTGAATAAGTGCAAACCCATAAATATTTCCGTTTGGCAAAACGTTCATGGAAGAACCAATCACAATTACTGCATCCACTTTATTAAACGATTCCAACACATATTCTTTATTTACTCCTTTGCATAAAAATTCGGATTTGTCAACAACCCGCATAATGTAGTTGGAAATGTCCTTGTATTGCGCGTCATTTTCTTCATCATAGTCCAGCAAATATTTTATGTCTTCCATATCACCTTTTTTTGCAGGATTGAAAAAAAGGTGGGTTTTAATATCTTTATCATTCACCAAGTTGTATTTGCGACTCATTGTGTATTATATATTTACTAAACATTTTGTCGATAACTTGGGCAACTGTTACTTTTCACCTTTGTCTGGTTGAAGAAAGTCTAGCAAATTTGTCAATCCATGGTGCCGCGCCATTGCCACCTTTTCCTCCAAGGACTCACCAAACGCGAGAATCCCGATCTCTAATATAGGGGAGAAATTCGGATATCTCAAAAACAGGTCACGGCAATTATCGTCGAAAATCTGCCGAATTCGAATCTCCCGACCTACGACATTGCGATAAACATTCTCGGGAACCTTTTCGAATCCCCAGTATTGCAACGTGTCCATCGTCCAACACAAATCCTTGTATGAATTCACCGTCAAATCGAAATGACACCCATTTGAATAAAGAGGAAACACCGTGTTTTTGAAATTCCCTGATTTGTATCGCCGCGATTGTTTAAACAAATCGGGCAGTTCGTTCAAGTCAACAAGCACAACGCACGACATTTTTATTTGATATTCACTTTTTGTGAAAATCAAACTACCAATTCAAACACGGTCAATTTTCGAGGGTGCAATCAATGAGCAACCTTTGGTTGCTCCACGTGTAACTGCCTTCGGCAGTTATACCCTCTTGCTTCGCCTCACCGATTAGCGTCGCGCGGTCCCTGCGGGACCTTCCTGACGCGGTAAAAGAGTATTTATAACTCATCCGTCCTTGTAGGAGGGGTTAAAGGGGATAGCACCGAAGGTGCTACACTACTCGATGCCACTGCGTGGCATCTTGGAACCTTGGTTCCCCTTAGTCTACCCTATCCATATCACTCTCATCTGTGCTTGTTGCTCTGCCAAATTTGGTTGACGCCTTTATGTCAGCAACATCGCGGTCATCAAAATTAACAGTGTTATTAACACCCATCAGTTCACCATCCTCCGACAAAGTCTGGGTCAACTTGTTGCCTGACTCGCGCGCCTTCTTGACGTTCTCCTCTATCGCCTTGCGCTTCGCCTCACGCACTCTAGCATCAAACTCCTGTTTCGCCTTCTCCTCGTTCTTAACCTTCTCATGGTGCAACTGGTTCAACTCCTCCTCCATGAACTCTACACGCCCAGTCTTGTAGGCGTCAGGGTCCCACGGAATCCAGGTGAAACCGGCGCCCACAAAAATATCGTGGTTGGGGTCTGACTCACGCAACTTCTTGCATCGCAATTCCGCCTCTGCTTGACTCGAGTAAGCGCCGCGAAATTTGAGACCACGCACCGAGGTCTGAAACTCATGTTTCTTGTTAAACTCCTCGACAATCTTCTCCTCGTTCTTGTCCAAGAAATTGCGGTAGTCGTCGACAATGGAATATGACTTCAACTTTGCCTTCTCCTCGGTTACATAGTCCTTGTAATCTGCCATCACGTCGTCCATCTTCAAGTTGTATTTGTAACTGACAAAGTTCATGAAATCGCCGAACTTCTCCAAAGATTTGGCAAAATCCCACTGTTGGACAAACTTCTCAAACACGTATTGTTCGCGCTGCTTTAGCACTTTTTCGGGGGACACAAAAGACAGACAAATAAACTTTTGGGATGGAATTACAGGATCCTCATCACACAGGTCGATGTATTTAGGGTTGGGGGCGCCGTTGGGCATCTGCTTTCTCTCAAATCCAGACATTCTTGCTTAATATGATTTATATGGGGATTGTTTCTAAGTATTTTGAACGATTAGATATTTAGGAAAATTGCCTGTTTATGATGTCATTCGCGCATTTTTTTATTTAATTAGTATATAACAAAAATGAACTTTGGAGAATTATTCAAGAGAGCCATCAAGTACATCGTTGAGGGTATCGTTGTTGCTTTAGCTGCCTATGTTATCCCTAAACAGAAACTCAATGTTGAGGAGGTCGTCGTTGTTGCCTTGGTTGCTGCTGCCACCTTCGCTGTCCTTGACACCTTCATCCCCTCTATGGGTGCCACCACCCGCCAGGGTGCTGGTTTCGCCATCGGCACTGGTCTCACCGGCGGCATCAAGATGATGTAAATAAGGAAAACCTACGGTAAGTTTCGCCCCTTGGGCGAAACGGCGGTGCTGCCTTTGGCAGCACTTGTGTCCTTGGACCTTTCCCTTTATTTGGTTCTTCCCTTTAATGTGGAATCCTGCATCATTCTCTTTAGTGGTCGTCCCAGTTTATATTTTCCATTTAGGAAAATACAAGCAAAAACAAAATAACATAGAAACACAAACCCTGTATTACTAACCGCACAATGAATTTAGCATTTAATTTAAATCAATACCGAGGAGACCATATTTTTTTCATGGATACAAAACCGAATTCGCTCATCGAAGGACTTTTCACAAAGGTGAATTATTGCGACGAGCAATTCTCGATGAATGGTCTTTATTTAACTTTTCCAGGCGAGGTGTTGGACGCTGGTGCGCCCGCGCGCAAGACTCGCATCGAATCCGGGTTCTATCGCGCCCTGTGTGAAATCGAGCAAGAATTGTTGCGGACTTATGTGAACTTGCGTGGCACAAAAACAATACAGACTAAGTTGGGCGAGGCGTTGCACGCCAAGTATGAAATTGTTGGTGGGAAATCAAGTTGGAAAATGGCGCCAATTGTAATAAAAATATCCGGTGTGTGGGAGAACAAACAGGGTCATGTGGGGTTGTCTTACCGCATCCTCTAAGGGGAACCAAGGTTCCCCTTGGACCCCTCCTTCGAGGGCGCAGACGCCCTCGGCTCCGTCAAGCGTCGCGCGGTCCCTATGGGACCTTCCTGACGCTGAAAAACATCATTTCCACAGATTTGTAATTAAATTGTCACGTGTGGGCAACATGCGGTTGCCAATTGATTTCACAATTAAAGGAGGGATCTTAAGGGAACCTTGGTTCCCTTAAAAGGGAAAGGTCCAAGGAAAACCGCAGGTTTTCCTTAAATAATATAGAAGAATCAACCCTTCTCTATTATTCATCAAATGAAAGACTTGTACGAACTTGTTTTGCAAACCCAGTGGTTGCCCAAATCGATTAACTATGTGAAACACGCGGGTTCTGAGAAACTGGCGGTCATCGTGGATCCGCGATATGACGACCTCATGCTTTCTGTGATAAAAAACTTTATGTTTCACATGAATGGGTTGGGTTGGAATTTCCTTGTTGTTACGCACGCCTCACACAGGGCGCGCGTCAACGCCGATTTGCCCGGTGTTTCATTTATGCCAATCGACGCCGAATTTCTAGAGGATGGCACAAAACCCAACATGTCCATCGCCAGTTACAATAACATAATGATGGACTCCGAGTTCTGGACGTCACTCCCTGCCGAGCATATCCTCATCTTTCAAACAGACTGTTATATGTATAAGATGTTCAATGAGACCGCATATTTGCCCTACGATTATGTAGGGGCAAATTGGTTCAATCCCGCGGACATGGCATTTTTCGCAGGTGGCATAAATGGCGGATGTTCCCTACGCAAACGCAGTGCAATGCTCGAGTGTTTGCGCCTGGTTTCGTGGGACATGATTTTTGCCGTGCGAGAGAACCAGATTGTGAAATATTGCATAGAGGGTCGCCGGGCAATGGTTGGCAAAAAGAACGAGGACGTGTTTTATACAAGTGCATGTGAGATCTTGCATAAAAAGATTGTGGCGATAGAGAAACGCCCCAAATTCGCGGTGGAATGCGAATTCGACGAAGACACGTGTTTTTATCACGGATGGAACAAGAATTATCAGATAGAAATACAGGCGCGCAGAATGCTTAATTTGCATTAACGACGTCGCTGCGTCTTTTTGCCCCGTTTTTTCCGGTGTTTTCGTGTTTTTTTGCCACCTTTTGTTGACCACATTTTATCAAACATTTTGTCAACACCCAAAATAACGGTTAGCAATGCTTTTGACAACCCTATTTCTCGTTCTACTGTGGTTTTTTCTGTGGGATTGAGAGACGGTTTGGCAACCTCAATATTTTTTTTATTAATCATTGTGTTGATTGCCGATTCCGCCTCTATTTTCTTTTCATCATATGCGTTTTTGTATGTTGTTTTTGTGGCAGCATCTGCAAAATCATTCGGATTTGGTCTGGACTTTTCAGAATAATCGACGGCAGTTTCGAGAAATTCCCTCACTTTTTCATATCCCTTGTTTTTTACAAAATCTTTTAAATATGTTGCGGATGAACCAGATGGCATATGTGAACTTATCATTCTTTCCAAATCGGTGTCAGATATTGTGATTGCTGTTTTTTTAGGCGCTGGCGCGGGTGGTGCTGGAGGTGCTGGAGGTGCGGGTCCCGGTGCAAAAGGCATTGGTCCTCCGGCAGGTCCTGGTGCTGTTTCTGCCGAAATAAGTTCACTCAATTTTTTTTTCTCATATTTGATGCCATATTTCTTTTCCACCTCGGCAATTTCCCGTGTCAAATCGGTGAATTCGGGAACCACAAGATTGAATTTTTCCTTCAATATGTTTGCCCCAATAATTTGGTCTTGATATGAACAGTCAATTTTGCTGCCATTTTCAGAAGTGATTATTCCACCAACAACAAGAACCGTTGTTTGACACTCATACCTAGGTTTTCCCTGTAAATCGACCAAATCAATTGTTGCTGGTGTATTTGGATTGTTTTCATACATGGTTACTATAGCGGTCATGTCAATCGGTTCGGTGTCTTTGACACTTATGATTGCTTTAATTGCCGGTTCCATCGACTGTCTATTGGGATAATAATATGCGCGCAAAGCATCAGAAATTGTTCTATGAAACAAATACTCACCTTTTTTCAAATCCGCGTCAATGTTGTAATTGATATTGTATTCTCGCTCGATATTCAGATTTTCTTGATATTGATGCATCGATGTTATTAAATAAGCAAATCCGCAAATTTTTCGCAGTTTCATGAACGCTTCCGTCAATGTACTTCTTTGTGAAAAATATTGTTGATTTGTGTCATACACGGATTTTATTTCGTTTTTAATGATTTCAATTGTTGCCGGTGCAAGTGTTGCCAATTTGGTGGCAATGTTTTTGTACACATCATCCAACAATGTTCTTTTCATAAAAATATAATCCGAAACCGATGTGTTCAGAGAATTATTGCTAGATTGTAAACGTTTGAAATCGGCATCTTTTTTTGGGTCGGCAAGCGCGCTGGCAACATCAGTCTCTGTCGGCAGTGTCGCGCTGATAAATGCCAAATCCACAGATGTAGAGGAGTCGATTTTTTTTTGAATGTCCGCACAGTCTTTGGCATTTTCCTTTTCGTCTTGCTTCAATTTTGATATTTCTTTTTGCAAATCGGTTAATTTGTCAATTTTGCCAAATAAAACCGCAATGCTTTCCGAAGGTTTTATTTCAAACGCCGCGCGCACATCATTCAATTTTTCAATATATTCATTCAATTTAGTGTATCCCTCTATCAACATTTCTACATTTTCGGTTTGCGCTGCCATTTTTACAGGTTTGTTTTTTTCTGTTTCAAGTCCTTTTATAAGCGCGTTAATTGTGTTAATAGTGTCATTTGCATTTTTTAAAGTAGTGTCTATGTTTACAACTGTCGACCTTCCTTTTGGAAAAATTGTTCTATAATGATTTGGCAAGTGAGTCTCGATGGTGTTTTTCACAGAAGTATATCCAGTTCCCGACCCTTTGTACCGCAGCAAATCCTTTTGAGCAACCTCTAATTCTTCAAGTGCCGTTCTTTTCTTTTTAATATCGGCAAGTTCCTTATCGCACTTCACCTTGTCGGCATTCAATTTTATTTTATCTGCATTGGAACTTAAACTGGAATTGTACATTTTCACAATCTCACTTGTCACTCCTTTCAAAACAGCATTCGTTTTTTTACCAAGTTCTGTATTAAACTCATTTAACCGTGTATTTATGTCAGCGCTCAACACAGGAATCGCGGCATCCCTTCTCACCAAATAATCTTTTGCCAAATCATACAATTTCACATAGACCGGATTTTTGCCAAATGTGTCCATATACCGCACTTCATCCACAGTGCATAATTTGCCATCCAGTTTCAAATAGGTGTTGAATTTTTGATACGCGAATTCCTTTTCAACCGCATCACCAAACGACATGGCAAACTGCTGATTGCTCGCAACCTTTAACTTTTTCACTACAGGATATGATATTGGAAAGAGCATGTCCAACATAAATTCTGCGTTGTGTTTTAGGACATCGGATTTTTTTGTATCATCTTCAATTGGCAGATTTCCAATAAATTGTAATAAACGCGATACACTAAACACAATTTGGAACCGTTCCACATGCGTTAAAAAATGAATTCGCGATTTGTCATATTTTACATTTGTGCTAATCAATGGATATTTTTCCAAATTGCTCAGTTTCTCGCTCAAATAAGGGAATTCAAACAGGTCGCTCGTCAATGGAAATTGGGATTTTGCTAAATAATTGGTATTCATAATTATTTGCAATGGTTGTATTCCTGACCTCAATTTTGTTTGTTTTTGCGCTTCTGTAAGGTCCATTGTCTAATTAATATAGCACGATATATTTTCACTACACAAGTTATATGCCGCCAAAAAAACACCACTCTGCTCTATCGTTATCGTCGATTTTTGCGAATGTGCATAATCACGTCGACGTGTTGAATAACAGCAAAATATTTGCTGGTATTATGATTGTGATTCTCAATGTTGCGTCCAAATTCGTCAATTTCAAATTTGGGTCCACCACCGAGAAATATTTGAAATACACCTTTAGTAGACAAATCCTCGTTTTTGCCATGACCTGGATGGGAACGCGCGACATCTACATCGCTACCATCATGACCTTGGCGTTTATTGTGATTTTTGATTTCCTCTTTAATGAAGATAGCAGTTTCAGCATTTTGCCCAACCATTTGAAGGAATATTACCAAAGTTTGGATGATGATGAAAACAAGATTGATGAAAAACAATATGCTGAAGCAATCGTGACGATAGAGAAATACAAGAATCAACACGGCACTAATACAGGTGATGTGCAACCGAATAAGCATGCGTTTGGGACAACCGACGTCAAGTAAAAGGAAAACCTACGGTTTTCCTTGGACCTTTCCCTTTAAGGGGAACCAAGGTTAAGCGCCGAAGGCGCGACGCTCGCCACAAAGTGGCGAGTCAATCCCCTTGAACCCCTCCTTTGTATTCTGATAACCATTTTATAAAATCATCATTTGACACAATGATGATTTTTATTAAATTAAAAGGAGGGGTCTAAGGGGAACCTTGGTTCCCTTACCCGATGATGGGCGCCTTATACGGCACAAACTTCGTGGCAAACTCGTTGCCCATAATGGCATTATGCACGACGGAGAAAAAGTCTCGCGAATTTTTCGGTTCTTCCATTTCTCTGCGTGTTTCCATAATAGTTATTGGGCATGTTTTGTCACACGGATTACAGGGCACGTCACCCGCAAATTTGATTTCCGGATAAACATGCTGTATCATTTCGGTTTTCACTGGTATGCCCTTGCTCATGAGAACGCCATTTTTGCATTTATCTAAGGTTACCTCATGTGCCTTCTTCATTTCATGTGCGAACCCTTCCAATGAAACATCAGTCATCTTGTAATACAGGATTATCATGACGCACGCGAAGGTTCCGTATAGGTAATTCAACTTGGAATAATAGAGAATCAATATTACCGCGAACAATTTTCCTAAAACAGTGTGACTGAGTGCCACAAATTCTGCGCCATAAAATCCGTGAAACAGCAACAACAGAATGGGAATGAACTGCATCACCAAATTGTTGTCTTGGAAATAGAGGACCCCCTTATTTAGAAAAGAATTTATGTTTTTTTGAATTGGTTCCATGTATATTATAGATAATCAAAATATAGATTTATATTAAAGAAAGATGGCATCAATTACTTTACATGCTTCCCCATGGTCCAGCAATTCATCTACCAAAAAAAGGACTCCTACTATGAATCGCAAAAAAACGTGCAGAAATAATAGTGCTGCCATTGAAATCGAGGATTTTGATGGTGACATGGAAGACCCATCCTCTATCACCGAGAATTTCGAATCGGCAATTGAAGAACAAGATAAAAGAAATTCCCGTGTTAATCAATTGTTGAATAAAATCACCGACGCCGGCGACGGTCTTGCCGATTTTGTGCCGGTTGCTGCTCCCAAACAAAAAACCAACCAAAATAATACTTTAGCAGATTTGTTGCCGACCATCACCAATAAACCCGAAGGATTCGAATCATCTTTATTAGAACGCGCTGCTGCCAATCGCGACAATCACGGCGAATATGCACCCAACAATTTTGGCGAGGAACGTCTGAGCAACTATTCGAAAATGTATGAACCTCCCAGTGCCGCTGGACTTTTAGGAAAACCATATTACGCCTCTATGGGAATCGGTGGCGTGAGTTCTCCAACAGGCGATAACTCAGTCATGCAGAAATTGAATTACATTACCCACATTTTGGAGGATATTCAGATGGAAAAGACGAGCAACATCACTGAAGAACTCATTCTGTATTCATTTTTAGGAGTTTTTGTCATCTTTGTTGTGGACTCTTTTGCCAAGGCGGGCAAATACTATCGATAGATTCTGTGCATTGCTTGCCTCAGCAAAGAAAAAAGGAGGGATCATAAGGGAACCTTGGTTCCCTTAGTTCCCTTAATGTGTTTCGCAAACCATTTATGGAAATGCAACAATTTATATCAGACAATGAAGGTTGAACAATTTCTTTTTGATGGTATAAATTATTCTATAAAAATAGGCGGGTGTAGAAAAGAAAATGATGAACTTGTAAAAACATCGGCACAAACTGACATATGGTTTCATGTGGATGGCGCGCCTTCATCACATGTAATACTTTCCAACGAGGAAAAACTCAATGCAATTCCCAAACAGGTGATTAAACGATGCGCCTGTTTGTGCAAATCCAACAGTTCTAGCAAATCTAAATCAAAATGCGGCATTATTTATGCAGAAATGGGAAACGTTTTGCCCACAGAATATGAAGGACAAGTTACCATAAATGGAATGAGAAAAATCATTTTTATATAAATCTTACGAAATCACAATACCTCTATTGTGATTTTGTGTAAAAAATATAGACACAATTTTGCAACACATTAAAAATGTCTTCCAAATACAGCATTCATTGTCTCAATTACAATAATCCTGTAAGAAAAGAATCCATGGAGAACCGTTTCAAACAGATTGGAATTACTGATTTTATCCTCTTTTCCGGGGTTCCTCTATCGGACCCGCGCATCAACCCATCCTTGGAACAAAATATTCGAAAATCCCATTCCTGCATGTTTGGACATCTCGACATGATAAAACATTTCCTGAACAACAGTGAACGTCCATTCGGCATCTTCTGCGAAGACGATATTTTAATTGACGCGGATTTTATCCCTAGAATGGAGGATATTTTGCGCGATTTCGAAGACATGAATTTGGATGTTCTATTGTTGGGATATTTATTTCCTTATGTCATTGATGCTTCTGGCAAAAACGTTTATCACACTTATTCGGCGCCGCCATCCACGATTTGGGGCACCCAAATGTACATGTTGTCGCGCGAGTGGGCGCGCGCCATCATTGACAAATATGGAAAAGACGACGCACCAACCCTGTATGACCCCTTTAGTGCCGATTGGACTATCACACAGGAAGGCAATCGCCGCATAGTGTATCCGATGTTGGCGATAGAGGATGGCACCTGCAAATATGATGATGAGGGACAGGCATATTTGCACACATTGGCGCACAGTGCGCATTTGGCAATAAGACCCTACCGTTAGACGCAATTATTATTGTTGCATATAATAGTATAGTATATAATGGAATTGAAACCGAAACAACATTATGAGGATGATTCAAAAGATAAAGAAATGCCGAAGGAACCTGATGATGTCCCTTTTTGGAGCAAGAATCCCAACGTCATTTTAAGCAAAGAACATATCCTCGAATTTTTCCCCACCGAAGAAATGACATTTAATCAAAAACTGAACGCCATCAGTCGCATCGTCATTTTATTGACCCTCCTCACGTTTGCTTATACCCAAAATGTGCAAATATTGGTGGTCGGTGCCGTGTCCATGTTTTTCATATTCATGCTCCATCAATATCGGTCCAAAGAAGAAGGGTTCGAAATTTCACCAGTTCTGAAAGATTTAGTGGATACGTCGCATTCAACCCCCGAATCCGTTTTTCAAATGCCCACATCAAATAATCCCCTTGGCAATGTGCTAGTCACCGATTATCTGTATAATCCCAAGCGCAAACCGGCGCCGCCTGCCTACAATGAATCCGTGTCTGCCGACATTACCGAAAAGGCAAAACAGATGGTGATTGCTAATAACCCCAACAACCCTGATATTGCCGACAAATTATTCAAGGATTTAGGCGATCAATACATGTTTGAACAGTCGATGCAACCCTTTTATTCTACTGCGAGCACCACCATTCCCAATGACCAGGAATCATTCAGCGAGTTCTGTTACGGTGGCATGATATCGTGTAAAGAAGGCAATGCTTTTGCTTGTGCGCGAAACAATGCTGCCAAACCAAATTTGCACTAACGAGGGCGGAATCGCCCTCGGCACCGATTAGCGTCGCTAAGGGCAACAAAGTTGCCCTACGCCAACGCAATGCAAAATGTCTTTTAATTAAATGGAATGGTCTAATGAAAACCATAGGTTTGCCTTAAAGGAGGGGTCCAAGGGGAACGTAGTTCCCCTTATTAATAGTTTTATTATAAAATAACTTGGAATCATGTTGTCATCTAACATAACAACATGAATTCAAACGACCGCAAGGTTCTCATTGCCATTTATTCCTGTAGAAAATATCAGGCGCGCGCCGAGTTCCTCTATCATCTTCTCGACGGTCGCATACCTTCCGCGGATTTGTGCATCTTTTTCGGCAAAGATGACCAAGGACCAATTAATTGTTCATGCACTCATTGTATCCTTGACTGTCCTGATGGTTATGACAATTTGGCGAAAAAAACTATATTATTGTTTTCCAATTGCATTTCATACAGTGGTGTCATCAAGTGCGACGACGACATTTTTCCCAACCTCAATTATCTGCGCAAATTTGTGGACAACGTTCTTGCCAACAAGAATATTGAATACGCCGGACGCCGCCTAGATGTCGAAGAACATTACGGAATGAGTTTTTTCGGCAAAGGAGATTTGCGAGAACCGCCATTTATACCAAAATGCAGTTATTGCGCCGGTCCCATCTATTATTTAAGCAATCGGGCAATGCGCGCCCTCACAACAGGGACACTTGTTTCAAATTACAATGAAGATGTAATGGTGGGGCACAACCTTGGACTCATCGGAATCGAACCCACACACAATCCCCTGTATTGTGACATTCCAAGTTTATGTGGCAAACTCAATGTGCAAAACATTGCTTCACGTGTTCCCTTTCTATTTATGCGTTTGCACGGCGGTTTAGGAAACCAATTGTTCCAGTGCGCTTCCGCGCATGGCATCGCAAGAATGACTGGACGATTGCCCGTGCTCGTTTTCACCGATTCGGCAGAACATTACCAACATAATAAAGGAATTCGCGAATACATCGACTCTGTTTTCAAGGACATGTGCTGTATTTCTTATGAACATATTTATCATTGGCAATTTGTTTATTGGTCCGAAACGGACCCGGAAACGCCTCCCGACGCCTGTTTTACATACAATGCCGATTTGGTTGCGAAGATTTGCGCAATAGATGAACCCGTATTCATGGACGGATATTTCCAAAATGAAAACTATTTCAGGTGTGTCAAACAGGTGTTGCTGGGGCATTTTTATGACCCAATTACCACTGCCAAAATCGTTGAGAAATATCCGCGAGTTGAAGAGTCTTATTTCATCCATGTGCGCCGCGGGGACTATGTAGGAAACCAATTGTACAATATTAATTACGACGCGTATTTGGAAAAGGCGTTGAAACACGTTTTGAAAGGTGTTGACGAAAAAGTCCATTTCTACGTGGTTTCCAACGACATTGCTTACTGCAAGTCACATCCATTATTGGTGTCGGGTTCTAACATAAACATCACTTTGTTAGACGACGAGCAAATCACACCGCTTGAGACGCTCCATTTTATGGCGTCGTGCAAACTGGGGGGCATCTGCGCCAACAGTTCTTTTTCGTGGTGGGGCAGTTATTTTAATTCGAACCCCGAGAAACGTGTGTATTTTCCTCATGAATGGATGACTAATATAACAGGTCCCATCGATGTGTATCCAGACGGTGCTCTTGTAATTAAAGTGTCAAAGAACAAAGAATATTCTCCATAGACATTATACGCAAAAATGGCATCTTTGTATCCTTACACATTTAATAATATGACCCGTTCCCGCGCAGAAACCGTTGATAAAACCCAGCAAACCGTGATGAACAACAAATTCGGTGAGTACGTTCTTACCACTTACTTTAGTGATAACGATAGAGGTGATTATGAGAAGGTTGCTTTGTCGCAACCCGGTGTCATGTTTGACGGCACCAACACCTTCAATAATGGCATTGGTCCTAACACTGTCGACGTCGACTCGGCACTCAACATCAAAAAACAAAATTCGCGGTCTTTAGAGAAACTGTCGTTGCAACAGAGACCCTTTGCCACTGTGCCCTATTTAGGAAGAGGCAGTGCTGATACTGCACTCGAGTCGCAGTTGAGACAGGGTGATATTGTTGGCAACAAGAAGAGTGTGTCCACCGTCACCGAGCAATCTTTCATGAACAACCAGATGTATCCGTTGATTGACAGCATTAAGGATACTATTACTAATCCCAAATATTTGGTGCAGGAGGCGGCGCTCGATGGATGGATTCGCGGTGGTGTTGCCACCCGCGAAGCGCACGCAAAGGATACCAAGCATTTGCCCAACAATAACTCCTTTTAAACCGTTATCGGTAACGAACTAAGAAGAATATAAATCTGCTGTGTGGATTGAATTCTTCGCTGATTTAAATAATTTAGGAAAATTGTGCGTTCCACATTTTTATGTGGGCGTAATATATAAAAATATGAACGCCCCCATGACCATCGAAGATAAACGAACTGAACTACCTGCCAGACAGGAGGGAGGAAAGAGACACAGTCGCAGACACAGTCGCAAGAGCAGACGTGAAGAGGAGACTGGTCGCAGACGCGCCCAGTCCCACAAGGGCGGCAAGTCCAGACGTGCTCGCAAGTCTAGACGCAGCGGACGCAAATAAATTTTTTATTTGACCCTCTCAAATCAATATGAATAGATAATAACTATTGTTTATTATCTACAATGCCACTTAACACCACTTTAGGAAATATTGAATACAATGATGATGAAGAATATCGCGCTTGTATTGCCCGGATATTCGGACAAGAATCAATGGACCTAGATGATGACTTTTCTTTCGAACCCATTTTTGACGACATTTATGCAAGGACCAAGGATGACCCCTTTTTCCAAAAGATTTACACAGTTGCTGCTGGATTCATGTTGTCAGAGGACCCGTGTCTTGGGGTCTGCGTATTATTTGCGTATGACTACGCTAAAGCATTTTATGCAGTGCTGTGCGCATATTTGAATAAAGAAACAAACGAAATGCTAGAAGCAACTAAGGCAACTTTAGAAAAATTGCTGGAACGCAAACGTTAAATGTGGTGTATAAGGAGGGGTCCAAGGGGAACTTAGTTCCCCTTAAAGGAGGGATCATAAGGGAACCATGGGTTCCCTTATTTCTGTGCCCAATGTATATTGACTGCCTCAATGACCGACACAAGAAAAAAAGCAAACCGCGGTGATTACGAAAAAGAACAAGAAATCAACACAGAAAATCTAAAATACTTTAGCAATCCCGACAATATTATTGGAAAACCGGCGACGACCTATCATCCGGGAAATGGACTCATTGGCGCAAAAGTTAATAAAATGGATTTGGCAAATAATACTTTAGCAATTGAGAATTTTTTACGAGGAACCGGCAGCGCCAACATGGTGAATCCGACGGAATCAGTGAAACCCGATATTACCTATATTAAAACATTAAATCTGTTTGAAAAACATGTATATATGCCGGACCCGTTTGTGCATCATAAAGGAGAACGACCCCTGTGGCAATAATTTGCGAGGATAATATATAGAAAATATGAGCACAATAGTTGCAGTTGCAGATGAAAAAAAAATAGATGAGACCCCTGCCCCTGTAGATGAGACCCCTACCCCTGTTGATGAGACCCCTGCCCCTGTTGATGAGAACCCTTCCCCTGTTGATGAGCCCCCCGCCCCTGG
>JACCDO011866197.1_pt1 | contig 17010 bp, 16 predicted proteins | sample 7446101 | NCBI WGS metagenome assembly JACCDO01 (sample SAMN15323440, study PRJNA562643) | freshwater metagenome | isolation source: river surface water | place: USA:Blue River Watershed | collected 2017-08-16 | reverse complement strand
GTCAGGCGTCTTTCTATTCTTGATGGGCGTCTTTCGACTAGGCACCTTGGTGCGCTTCATTCCCATTGCAGTGATTATTGGATTTACTAATGGCATCGCCTTTTTAATTGGGCTATCGCAAATTAAAGATTTCTTTGGGCTGAAGATTGACAAAATGCCTGCCCAATTTTTCCAAGCGATTCAAGCCCTTTACCAAGCTGCAGATACCGTTAATTTAGTAGCCCTTCTTTTGGCTTGCGCAAGTCTTGCAGTGCTCATCGTCTGGAGATTATCTCGGCATCGCCTAGGTTGGCTAGCACACATTCCTGGCACCGTTGTGGCAATGGTGTTGGCAACAATTGCTACCGCACTATTTAATCTTCCTGTTGACACCATTGGCAGTCGCTTTGGCGGCATACCCTCTGGACTACCGCATTTTGAGTGGCTCCCTATCAGCTGGGATACCGCTCAATTTATGGTGATACCTGCGCTTACTCTAGCCTTGCTTGGGGCAATAGAGTCCCTACTCTGTGCTCGTATTGCTGATGGCTTGATTCATGACCGTCATGATTCCAACCAAGAGCTCATGGCACAAGGGGTAGCTAATTTGGTAACACCATTTTTTGGCGGCATGCCTGCCACCGGAACAATTGCCCGCACCGTAACCAATGTTGAAAGTGGTGGCAACACGCCTATTGCCGGAATCGTACATGCACTGACATTACTGATCATTATTTTGTTTGCGGCTCCATTAGCGAAAAGCATTCCCCTAGCAAGTCTTGCAGCGATATTGATGTACGTTGCTTGGAATATGGGTGAATGGAGAAAGTTTATCGATCTCAAGCAATTTCGCCTGCCCTATCGCATTACGATTCTGAGTGTTTTCCTATTAACCGTGATTCTTGATCTGACTGTAGCAGTTCAAGTAGGTCTACTACTCGCATTTATCACCTTCATTTATCGAATTTCTAGCCTCTCTCGATGTGAGCGCGCTGAAGGCAAAGATTTTGCGGTACTAGCAAATCTACAAGGCCGCATAGATGCTTATCGCATTTACGGCGCGATCTTCTTTGGCGCAGTGAAGCTTCTTGAAAAGATTGAAGAAAATCTACCATCTCAAACACTCTTGCTAGATTTAAAGAATGTGATTTATATCGATACCTCTGGCATGGATACGATGATGGAACTTGCTCATCTTTGCAAATCCCGAAATATCAAATTGATTATTTGCGGCCTAGATCATCAGCCTTTAGAGATGGCGCAGCGAAGCGGCTTCTTGGAAATAATTCCTCAGGATTGCTTATGTCCTGACCTTTACAGCGGAATCGAGCTGGCTACTATTACTTAAGTTTTTAACTTAAGTAATACAAAAGCCACCTTTTAATAAAGCCTCAGGCAAAACCCAAGCACGATATAAACCAAAGCCGCCTGCAATAAAGAGCAGCGATGCAGCCAAATATCGAACCCAAAGATATTGGCCAAACTGAGTCAGTGCCGCAGAAAATTTAGAAATGAGCAGTAAGTTAGGTAAGGTACCTAAACCAAATGCCAACATGAGTGCAGCCCCTGTCCAAATATCGCCTGATAAAAATGCCAGCGGCAAGACGCTATAAACCAAACCGCATGGTACTAAGCCCCAGAGCATGCCACTGAACCAACGGGATGGCCCGCTCGCCATGCTGCCCAAATATTTAGCCCAAATGCCTGCTACCTTAGATCCAAGCCACTTGCCTAGCAAGAGACCCTGAGCATCTCCCACACGCAGAAGGCGAATGCCCATCAATATCAGGATCAATGAAGTTAAAGCAAAGAGGGGTCTTTGAATGGGGAGCCAGCTCTGCTGCCAAACAATCACGCCAATTCCTGCGGCAGTAGCCCCAAGAAATGTATAAGTCGTAATGCGACCCAAGTGCATCACTAGCTGTAGGTAAAAAAGCTTTGATTTAGGCCTTAAAGGGCTCTCCAAGGGGATTGGGCGCTCAATTGCAGCAGCTATCCCTCCGCACATCAAGGCACAGTGCCAGCCGCTTACCAAGGCACCTAAAAATACTGCCAGCACTAAGCTAGTAGTTAACATTTATCCACCAAAAATGATCGTAAAAAGGGGTTTCTTCACCTATATAGAATAAACTGTCTACTTAAGAAGCCTCAAGATGAATTACAAACCAACCGACTCTCCAACAAGCAAATGCTCAGTTTGTGTTCTGGGTCAGTTTTGCCTTCCAGTTGGACTCAGCAGCAGCGACGTTAGCAAAGTAGACACCCTAATTAAAGAACGGGTGCATCTTCAAAAAGGTGAAAGTCTTTATCGCCATGGAGATCCGCTAAGTTCAGTCTATAGCGTACGCTTTGGAACACTCAAGACAGAATATTGCTTACAAGATGGTCGCCAACAAGTTATCGGCTTTCATATTCCTGGAGAAATTTTAGGCCTAGATGGTATTGGCGAAGGTCATTACCAATCGGATGCTATTGCTCTTGAGGAAAGTGAAGTCTGCATCATTCGTTACGAAGCGTTTGAAGACCTAGCACGCCAAATACCGATGTTGCAAAATCAGTTCCACAAGATCATGAGTCGGGAGTTAACTCAAGATCAACGTCACCTGCTCTCACTCGGCACAATGAGAGCGGAAGAACGATTGGCCGCTTTTTTATTAAACCTCTCACAACGATTGGCCGCCCGCGGTTATCTCAATAATGAATTTGACTTACGCATGAGTCGTGTTGAGATTGGTAGCTATTTGGGTATTCAGATTGAAACTGTCAGCCGTATGCTTTCTCGCTTTGCTGAATCAGGCCTCATTCAAATCAAACAACGTCATATCAAATTAATCGATATGAATGGCTTATATGAGCTTGCCGGAATCCCCAATCCTGATCGCTCTGGATGCGTGAGCGCAGAGATTCCTGTAAAGCACGCTTAAATTAAGCCGCGATCAATATCTTTGCTGTCAGGCGATATGATTCCGGGCAATATATAAGCAGTTAGGGCGCTAGAGATGGCACAAAAGGTCCAAATCACAAAAAATCCAATAGTGTAGATACCCTCATCTGATATCTCAGGATGATGGCCAAAGAATAAAAGATCTTGAGGATGTATTACCGTAAAGAGTAAGCCCTCAGCCATGCCAGCCACCAAGAAAGATGGCCACAAGATCCATATGAGCAGACGGTATTTCATTTGCTAGCCTGCGATTCTTTCAACTGCTCTACTTTCAAACCTTGCTTGATGACACCGTCACGCAGAGGCTTATCGGCATATAGATTAATTGCTAAATAAATTGTGATGATGCAGCCAATCATGGCGACGGCTGGGCCACTAATGAGTAACCATGGCCACAATTGCTTCCACCATGGCTTCATTGTTTGCTCTTCATTCATATGCATTCTCTCCACCTTATACAACTCGTTTAACGGGGAATAATAAAACTGGATTTTTCATCACGGGTACGGGTAATCATTTGATCACCAACCCGCTCTTGTGCAACAACGTCAAAATGAATGGGGTAATTACCCGGATTATTTTGACCAATATTAGTGCTGACTTTGACTGGAAGCAATTGATTGCTGGCAGGCCCAACATCAATCTCAGTAATTTCATTTCCTTGAGAATTCAGAATCTTCAAATCATCTAAGCCAGTTGCTTTTAGTTGAACCTTCATCGAATGCTCAGAAGCATTCATGATCTGAATCCGATAAATATTTTCGATCCGCACACCCTCAACCTCCCGGGCCAAGGCGCCACGATCGCGCATGATATCTACTCGCAATGGATTCCGGGTAGCTAAAGATACCAAAAAGGCAGAAGCCAGTACGGTGATGAAAGCGGCATAGATCAATACCCTTGGTCGCAGAATATGTCTGATAGCACTTTGATTGGATTCTTTTTCCTCTATGGCACGCTCAGTGGTATAGCGAATGAGTCCTTTTGGATAATCCACTTTTTCCATCACCTGATCGCAAGCATCAATACAGGCACCGCAACCAATACACATGTATTGCAGACCATCCCGAATATCAATTCCAGTAGGACATACCTGCACACAAATACTGCAATCAACGCAATCGCCAAGCCCTAGAGAGCCATGATCTGCAGACTTATTGCGACTACCTCTAGGCTCACCGCGGACTTTGTCATACGTTACCAAGAAGGTATCTTTATCCACCATAACGCTTTGAAAGCGCGCATAAGGACACATATATTTACAGACTTGCTCGCGCATAAAACCAGCATTACCCCAAGTAGCAAAGCTATAGAAGCACAACCAAAAAGTTTGCCAAGGGCCCAAAGAGAAATGTAAGAGCGCTGAACCCAGGGTTTCAATCGGCGTGAAATAACCAATAAAAGTAAAGCCCGTCCAGAAGGCAATGACTAGCCATAAAAAATGTTTTGTCAGTTTCAGGCGCCACTTTTTAAAACCCCAAGGCCACTCTTCACCATCCAAACGAATACGGGCAAAGCGGTCACCTTCAACTTTGCGCTCGATCCACATAAAGATTTCGGTATAAACCGTTTGTGGACAGGCGTAGCCACAAAATAAGCGCCCCGCTACTGCAGTAAATAGAAATAGGGCTAATGCTGAGAGTATCAATAAGAGCGTGAGATAGATCACGTCCTGCGGCCAAAGGACAAGGCCAAAAATATAAAACTTACGTTGAACTAAATCGAAAAGAACTGCTTGACGATCATTCCAACTCAGCCAAGGCAAACCATAGAATAGTAGCTGTGTTGCAATGACTAATATGAAGCGCCAACGGGCAAATAAGCCCGATACAGAACGAGGGTAAATCTTTCGCCGGACCTCATAAAGAGATTCTTCAATAACATCAATTGGAACGGGCTTGCCACCCGGCGACTGGCTTGACACCAATTACTTTGCTACTGACTGCTTGTTATTAGACAAGCCCCAAACATAGGCGGTCAGTAAATGAATCTTCTCAGGACTCAAGACCTTATCCTGGGATGGCATCATCGCCATGCGACCTTTAGTTAAAGTTTCAATAATTGCTGCCTCAGATCCACCATATAACCAAGTCTTATCAGTTAAGTTTGGAGCTCCTATAGCAATATTGCCTTTGCCATCTGCGCCATGACAAGCTACACAGTTTGATTTAAATATTTCAGAACCTTTTGCAGCCTTGAGCTCATCAGCTGGCAAGCCAGACATACTACGGACATAATTTGTTACATCCAAAATTTGCTGACTATCTAACTGTGGAAATGGAGGCATGACACCAGCACGGCCATTAATTAGAGTAGTTTTAATATTCTCCGGTGAACCGCCATAGAGCCAGTCGCCATCAGTTAAGTTTGGGAAACCTTTAGCACCACCCGCATCGGAACCATGGCATTGTGCACATGAATTTAAGAACAGGCGCTGCCCCATCTCACGAGCTTTTGGATCAGCAGCAACTTGCTCAATATCCATCTTGACGTATTTAGCATAAACAGGCTTTAACTCATCATTAGCAGAAGTCATCGATTGCATCAAAGCACCGTCAGTGCTATAGCCCAAGACGCCCGGATAAGAACCCAAACCTGGATAGAGGACTAGATAAACTAAAGCAAAGACGCAAGAGATAAGGAACATCCACATCCACCAACGTGGCAATGGATTATTCAATTCGCGTAAATCACCATCCCAAACGTGACCCGTATCAGCAACATCACCATCTGGCTTCAGCTTTACCTTGACCTTCAGTTGAGAAAATAATAACCAGACGCACCACACAATACCGACCAATGTTACTAAGGCGATATAGGTACTCCAACCGGCACCAAGAAAGTCACTCATGATTTATCCTTACTGAATTCATCGGGAAGATCGAACGGAAGTTCGGCGGATTCTTGATTAGCAGGCTGTCTTTTTGCAGACCAAGCCCACCAAACGATTCCTAAAAAAAATATCAGGCCAAGTACGGTAGAAATTGCTGAGAGATAAGGCGCTATGTTTTGCATGTTTTCTCAATCGCTAAGGATTACTTAGCAACCGCCTCGTCAACAATGATGTATCTACGATTTACACCTAGCCCTTGAAGATAGGCGATCAATGCATCTTCTTCGGTCTTGCCTTCCAACTCTTTAGGTGCATTTGCAATTTGCTCATCTGTATAAGGTACACCCAAGCGCTTCATCGCGAGCATATGAGAAGAAATCGTATCGATTGCAGCTGGCTTTTGCAAATAAGGATAAGCAGGCATATTGGACTCAGGCACGACATCACGCGGATTACGTAAGTGAATACGATGCCAGTCATCTGAGTAACGACCGCCTACACGCGCTAAATCAGGACCAGTACGCTTACTACCCCAAAGGAATGGATGATCAAATACAGACTCACCTGCCAAAGAGTAAGGACCATAACGCTCCACTTCCGAACGAAGCGTACGAATCTGTTGTGAATGGCAACCTAAGCAACCTTCACGCTGGTAAATGTCACGGCCAGCTAAGCGCAAAGCTGAGTAAGGCTCAACCCCTGGACTAGGCTCAGTTGTAGAGTGCTGAAAGAATAAAGGAACGATCTGCACTAATCCAGCAACAGAAATTGCTGCAATGGTGGCAATGATCAACCAGCCAACATTACGCTCAAGTGTTTCGTGGGAGAAAAATCGACGTTGTTCTGACATGTTCTTATCCTTAGTGAGCGGCGATAGACGCTTGTGGAATAGCGGCGTCAATGAATTTTTTATGGGCTACTGTTTTGTAGACGTTGTAAGCCATTAACAACATACCGCCCAAGTAGCACAGACCGCCTATTAAACGAATGACGTAGAAAGGATAGGTCGCTTTAACAGACTCAACGAAGCTATAAGTCAAAGTTCCATCTGGTTCGAAGGCTCTCCACATCAATCCTTGCATTACGCCTGCAATCCACATAGCAGCGATATATATCACCACACCAATAGTGGCAATCCAGAAATGCAATTCAATTAACTTGGTGCTGTACATATCTCTTTGACCAACTAAACGTGGGATGAGATAGTACAAAGAGCCGATCGTAATCATGGCAACCCAACCTAGTGCACCCGAGTGCACGTGACCAATAGTCCAGTCCGTGTAGTGAGACAAGCTATTGACTGTCTTAATAGACATCATGGAACCTTCGAAGGTAGGCATACCGTAGAAGGACAATGCGACTACCAAGAATTTCAGAATCGGATCGCGACGTAACTTATACCAAGCCCCTGATAAAGTCATAATGCCGTTGATCATGCCGCCCCATGATGGAGCCAGGAGGATTAAGGAAAACACCATGCCCAATGACTGAGTCCAGTCAGGCAAGGAAGTGTGCTGAAGGTGATGAGGACCAGCCCACATATAGGTGAAGTTCAATGCCCAGAAGTGAACAATAGATAAGCGATAGGAGTAGATAGGACGCTCTGCCTGCTTCGGAATGAAGTAGTACATCATGCCCAAGAAACTGGTAGTCAAGAAGAAGCCTACTGCGTTATGACCATACCACCACTGAATCATTGCATCTTGTGCGCCAGAATAAGCTGAATACGATTTGAAGAGACTTGCCGGCATTTCAATGTTATTCACAATATGCAGGACGGCAATAGTCAAAATGTAAGCACCGAAGAACCAGTTAGAAACATAAATATGTTTTGTCTTGCGCTTAATGATCGTGCCGAAAAACACAACAGCGTAAGCTACCCAAACAACCGTGATTAGCAGATCGATTGGCCACTCAAGTTCCGCATACTCTTTTGAAGAAGTGATACCTAGTGGCAAAGTAATGGCAGCCAAAACGATCACCGCCTGCCATCCCCAGAAAGTAAATGCCGCCAATTTGTCACAGAAGAGTCTTACCTGACAGGTGCGCTGCACAATGTAGTAAGAAGTCGCAAACAGCGCAGAGCCACCAAATGCAAAAATCACCGCATTGGTATGGAGTGGACGCAAACGACCATAACTTAACCAAGGAATATTGAAAGTGATTTCTGGCCAGATGAGCTGAGCTGCGAGAATGACCCCCACGAGCATGCCAACAATTCCCCACAGCACTGTAACCAAGGCAAATTGGCTGACAACCTTGTAATTGAAGGTATCTTGATTACTCCCCACGGTAAGTCCCATGGTTTCTCCTTTTTTTGTGACCAAACAACGACATAATCCAAATAGATTGAATTGATTATCAAAGTAAGGCTTGGAGGGGGTTTTGATCTATATCAAAAAGGGAGGGGCAAAATAGTATTAGCCAAGAATGACTGAAACTGCCTGATATCTATCCAGTATATATATGGCTAATTTTGAGAGTGTTCACTAACTTTTGGTGCTACCGGAGCATCATCATCCATCAAAATTGACTGCCCTGGACCATCTAAATCATCGAACTGTCCACTCTTTACTGACCAACTCAAAATCCAGGCCAATAAACCAACCAGTAACAGCGACAGGGGAATCAAAATAAAGAGGCTTTCCATTCCAATAGTCTAAGCCTTTCTCAAACGCCAAGCATTTAAGGTTACAGCAAGGGAGGATAAAGACATTCCGATACCTGCAACCCATGGATTAACCCAACCCATCATAGCTGCCGGCATTGCTAGCAAGTTATAGACCAATGCCCAAAGTAAATTCTCTTTAATGATGATTGATGTTTTGTCAGCTAGCAACAAAGTCTTTGCAAGTGGCTTTAAAGAGGTAGACGTCAGGATAGCATCTGCACCAGCCGATGCCAAAGGAGCTCCAGCACCCACAGCAATCGATACGTCAGCTCGTGCTAATAGCGGAGCATCATTTACACCATCTCCTATTGCCCACACAAATCGACCAGCATTTTGCAAGCGCTCAATGTAGTCGTATTTATCTTCTGGGGAACAGCCACCCACAAAACTACCAATGCCAACATGCGTAGCCCACCAAGCGACTGTTGCAGGATCATCACCCGATACTAAATGAACTGTAATGTTCCTACGCTTTGCGCTAGTCAATAAATCTTCTAAGCCATTACGAACGGTATCTAGAAAAATAAAACTGGCGATCAGCCCAGCATCATCTGCTAAATGCACTTGGCCATATTGACCCACTTGAGATCCTGAAGAAATACCAAGCCATGTGGCACTTCCCAAACGGTATACACCTGAAGATAAACCTTTGCCCAATATATTAATAACCGGCTCCGCCAAAGATGGAATCTGCAATTGCTTATCGTGAGCAGCACGAAGCAATGAAAGCGCCAAAGGATGCCTTTGCCCTGCCTCTAGCGCCACCGCAATAGCGAGTGCATCTTTTGCATTAAATCCCGGACGCAAGTTCACAATTTCTTGCAGCTCTGGTTGACCCATAGTGAGCGTCCCGGTTTTATCTAGAACAAGATCGGTCGTTTTCACCAAACCTTCTAACACGTGGCCACGCACAATCAGCAAGCCCAATTTAGTCACCGCACCTTGTGCTGCAGCCATGGCAGTGGGTACTGCCAATGACAAAGCGCATGGGCAGCTGGCTACTAAGACCGAAACTAATACAGTCCACGCGCGACTTGGATCGAAATACAACCAAATAGCAGAAGAAAGAAAGGCGCTAAGCAATAAAAACGCCACGAAAGAAGCGGCCCACTTTTCTGCAAGGCTCACCATCACTGGTTTGGCCAATAAAGCTTGATCCAACAGAGAAGCAATACCGGCAATACGAGTAGATTGCCCTACCGCTTCAATGCGCATGATGAGTGGATTGAGAATGTTGTGGGTTCCAGCATAAACACGATCACCTATCTTTTTCTCAACAGGTTTCGATTCTCCTGTTAATAGTGATTCGTCTAGTGCACTCACATTTTCAATCAATATGCCATCGGCTGGAACCACTTCCCCAGGGGATACTCTTAAGACATCCCCAGGATTGCAATTGACTACGGGTACCAGAGCTACTACCTGTGAACTTGGGTAATCTGACATGCGTTCACAAGTCGCCGGAAGTTGTTTTGCTAAAGCTTCTGCGCCACCTTGAGCATCTTGCCTAGCCAGGAGTTCAACGTAACGCGCAGCCAATATAAAAGCAACAAACATTGTGATCGAATCAAAATAACTTTGCCCAGAGCCCGTAATGAGATTGATCGTTCCAGCAATAAATGCCAATGCCAAAGCCAATGCAATAGGTACATCCATTCCCAACATACGGGTTTGCTTAAATGACAGGACACTCCACCAAGCAGCTTGAAAGATCGGGCCCGCGGAGTACACCATGACGGGGACAGTTAAAGCCCAACTAGTCCAAGCTAATAACAAATCGTATTCGGCGGTGATGTCATTAGCACCCACATAAGATGGCCACGCATACATCATGACCTGCATCATTCCCAGAAGCGCAACACCTAGCCTTGTGAGTAATTGTCTTCTCTCCTTTTTAGCTCTTTCTAAAGACAAAGAGGGCTCAAAAGGCCAAGCCTCATAGCCCACTCTTTCGATTTCGAATATCAATCTAGCTAAGCTAGTTTGATCCGGCGAAAATCGCACCAATACTTTTTGTGTGACGTAATTAATTTGCACATCCTTCACGCCACTAATGCGTCGAAGATGTTGCTCACACAACCAAACACAAGCAGCGCATCGGATTTTTTCTAATCGTAAAGTTGTCTCTAATTCACCCTTATCACCAAAGGGACGAGTAAATCGACTACGTAAAGATGGGTCATCGTATGGTTGGAGTTTTTCAGGAATTTCATTAGAGGCCAAATAAGCCGCTGGTCTCTCGCAAGCCTGAGCCCTTCTAGCGTAAAACACCTCCAAACCTTCGCCATGAATGGTTTGCGCAATTGCCATACAACCAGGACAACAAAATGGTCTACTTATCCCGGCTAAATCAGCTTCAATTAATTCACCCGGAAGAATGGCGCTAGAGCAGTGATAGCAAACCAGATTTTGTTTCATTGACTTACTTTGCTGCCCCAACCATTGCGGCGCTCATAGATCACAAAGATCACACCCCAAATCACAACAGATACATAAGCCCAGATCCAAGAAATTTGAGAATCGCGGGATCCGGAAATATCTAATACAAAACCAAAGATGGCAGGGCCCAGTAAACCGCCTCCAAATCCCATTAAAGAGTGAAGCCCCATGGCAGCACCTTTAATATTTTCTTTTGCACTGATGACCAAGCCTGCAGTTAAGGTGGAAGAGTCAGCCATGATAAAAATAGTATGACCTACAGCCAAGGCAAAGATGATCCACCAAGATTGACTAGTAGCGCACGCTAACAAAATACCCATTACTGCGCTAGTGAGCATCACTATACAAACCCATTTTTGTCGACCTACGCGCAGAGCAATTTCATTTCCTAAAATAGATGATGGCACCCCAAAGAAATTAATCACGCCGGCTAAGGTAGTCGCCGCTAAGAAAAAAGTTTCTCCTGTAACTACTGTACAAAATGCGAAGAAGGCCACGATCCAGCTTCTTGAGGCAAATAACTCTAATGAGTGCACCGTATAGCCAAAAATATAACCGGATGCATTTTTATCTTGTAAGACTAATTTCCATTTATCTACCGGAAAGATATCGTGAATACGAATATTGATGGGGCCTTTCCACTTCTCATGTTGTAGAGGTGGAATGAGAAAGCACACAATCAAAAATGCACTGAATGGACCCAAAGCAATAATGCTAAATACATAGTGCCATCCAAGAGCGCTCAAGATCCAACCAGAGCAGAGATAAGATAAACCAGTGCCGATTCCAAAAAAAGCAGTGTAAAAAGCAATATGCCTAGTCAGCTCTCCCGTCTGAATGCGATCAGACAAAATTTTGAGGCCAGGCATATAGGTCCCCGCTAGCCCAGCACCGTTAATTGCCATAAAAATGAGGGCAGTCCAAAAGTTATATGCAAAAAAGGCCATACCTAGAAGACCACAAGTAGCCGATAAACCACCTGCTAAATAGACCTTGCGAGCATCCACCCTGTCAGTGAGTGCAGTAGCCAGGGGTACCGCCAACATATATCCAAAGAAAAATGCGCTTGCAATTAAACCGGACTGAAGATTAGAGAGTTGCCACTCCTCCTGCAAGGAGGTAAGAACTACGGCATAGCATGCAAAGCCTAATAAAGCACAGGTTTGTGCCATGAGCATAAGAGGGGTATAACCAGCCGATCGTAAGCGCATAAAGACTCAGTAAAAACGTGAAGTCATTCTACTCGCCTCAAGGCACCAAGACCCGCTACACTATAAAAAACAGTGGAGACTATATGAAAACCAAAACCCCTTTAAGTCGCTTCATTTTGTCCTGTGCCGGCCTGATGATGAGCCTTGGCGGCACCCATGCTTTTGCAGACAATTACCCCTCTAAGCCGATCAAAGCAATTGTTCCTTTTGCCGCAGGTAGCGCAACCGATCAAATCGGTAGAGCCTTTGCAGCCAAAATGGCAGAATCCTTAGGTCAGCCGGTTGTAATTGAAAATCGTCCTGGAGCCAATGGCATGATTGGTGCAGACTTGGTAGCCAAATCTCCAGCTGATGGCTACACCCTACTCTTTGGAACCAATAGCACCAATGCCGCTTTAAAGAGTTTGGTCAAAAATCTTCCTTATAACCAAGATACTGCATTTACACCGATTGGTTATTTTGGATCGGTACCTTTAATCGTAGCCATTAATAATGATGTTCCAGCTAAGTCACTAAATGGCTTTGTTTCTCTTGCTAAAGCCGATCCAGGAAAAATGACGTTTGCGTATGCGAGTACTTCGCAACGTGTTTCATCAGAAATGCTATCTAGCGTTGCAGGCATCAAGATGACCGGCGTCTCTTATAAGAGCGGGCCAAATGCAATGACAGATTTAATTGGTGGGCAGGTCAATATGTTTACTGCTGACTTTGCTGTTAGCTTGCCACAAGTGCAGGCAGGCAAAATCCGCGGTCTTGCAGTGACTTCACTAAAACGTTCTCCCGCAATTCCCGAGCTCCCTACTGTGAATGAGGCGCTAGGCATTAAAGGTTATGAGTTAATCGCATTTTTTGCAGCCTTTGGTCCAGCAGGAATGCCGAAAGATGCCGTCATGAAACTCAATAAAGCGATTAACGATGCCGCTAAATCAAAGGACTTAGTTGAGCGTTTTTCTGCAATGGGATTTGAATCCCAGCCAGGCACACCTGAAGCATTGAGTCAGAAAATTAAATTAGAAACTGTGAAGTGGGCCAAGGCAATTAAAGACGCCGGCATGGAGCCAGAATAAATATTTATTGCTGGCTTTTGTTGGGTGAGTCTTGAAATCCAGTAGAGCGATAAGTTAATACCAAGGTATCGCGATAGCCATAATCCCCAACCGGTTGAATGGGGGTAGATTCATGAATCATCCGCTCATCATTCATGAGCAATAGGGACCAAGGCTGGGTTAAGGTAAATCGCAAACCCGCCGAGCCTTGGGCATCAAATATTCTGGTCTCACCACCTTTAATGCCGACTCGATCCAATAAAAAGACGGCAACAAAATCTACGCCGTCTCGATGAGCGCCCTCAGGAGTTGGGCGACCAATACCATCGGTAGTATCAATTCGAAATTGATGTGCCTCTATAAACCAAGTGTTTACCGGCTTTAAGCCACTTAAGATCTGACCCAATCCCAGCAAGAGCGACTGCCATGCTGGATTATTCAGTAATGGTTTTTGAATGGGTTCAAACCATCGCTCAATACCACCATGCAAGGCGTTATAGTCCACTGATTGCCAATGTGCACGATGGGGCACTAACTCAAGTGATTCTTTCTTGATTTCATAGCTAGCGTGGCGACGAAAACGATAACGACCGCCATCTTTTAAATAAGGGTCACGCGGTAAACCTTCCCAGTATTGAGAAAGGGTTTGTAAGCTATCTACTGGGACATGAGCAAGCTCTGCAACAGTTTCCGCTGAAGCCACCACAAAACCATCAGCGCGCAAACCTTGTGCCAGCTCTTTTGCCGAAGTTAAGGGTGGTTTCAGTGGAGTGATGCTCATGGGTTCATTTTATGGCAATACCAAAAAAGGTATTGCTTAATCTAGCTGAGCTCCTGAAGCTTTCACAATCTTGACCCATTTAGCCAATTCATCCTTAAGTAATGCACCTAATCTTGTAATTGGTACCGGGCTTAAATCCAAGCCCTGAGCGATCAATTTCTCTCTCACATCAGGACGAGCCATGACCTTCTCCATCGCGGTTTGAACTTTCTTAATGACATCTGCACTCACTCCCATTGGAGCAAATATCGCAACCCATACCTCGCCAACACAATCAGGATAAGTTTCTGCAATGGTTGGAATTTCAGGGGCGGCACTAGATCGCTTAGCTGAGCTAATTGCAATTGCTTGTAACTTTCCGGTTTTGATGTAATTCAGCGCTGAAGGCAAACTAGCAAACGCTAAAGGTACCTGTCCACCTAAGACATCATTAATTGCGGGTGCTACACCTTTATAGGGAATGTGTTGCATTTCAATTCCCGCACTAGTATTAAGCATGGCGCCCAATAGGTGACTGATAGTGCCATTACCGGCAGATGCATAAGAAAGCTCGCCTGGTTTTTTCTTCGCAGCAGCAATCACATCTGCTAATGTTTTATATGGCGTTCCAGGTGGCGTTACTAATACATAGGGAGTTGCGCCAATATAGTACAAGGGTACAAAATCATTAATCGGATCAAACCCAGGATTTTTATAAAGCGCAGGATTGATTGCCTGAGCACTGTTAATCGTCAGCAAGAGGGTATAGCCATCCTTTGCTGATCTGGCCACACTTTGGGTACCAATATTACCGCCTGCGCCCGGTCTATTCTCAACCACAACAGAAGCACCAATAGCTTCACCAAATGCTGGAGCTATCAGACGAGCCACGATGTCATTGGTTCCACCAGCAGCTTGTGGCACAACCATAGAGATAGGCTTGCTGGGATATGTCTGCGCTGAAATCTGCGTTGCTAATAAACCCAACACAAGTGTCAGTAAATATTGATATATTTTATTTTTCATATTGATTGTCTCTTTATTTCAACTGATTTAAACGACTACGCACATCTCCGACGTGCCCCTTTAAGTCATACAACTCTTTTGCCTCTAACCTAGATACCTTGATATTACCTACACGAGCCTCTATTGATTCAAGTTTCTTGTAGTTTTCTTCACGAAGCTCAAGATTATGGGCATTCTTATCAATCATCTTGAGCTCTTCATAGACTCTAGCTAACTTCAACTTTAATAAGAGATTATTTAATGTTGGAAGATAGGTAAAAAGCGGAATCAAAATAACTAGCAACGGAATCAAGATTTTCATCATGCGACCCACCCAAACTGCTGTCCAAAATGGCAAGTGGCGATGAAGGAATGAAGGGCCATCTTTCAGATAAATTTCTGCATCAATTTGCAAAGGGAAATCCAAGCCTACGCTAGATGGAAACTCACCTACCTTTTGTAAACGAGAATAGGATTTCAAAATATCGTAAGAAGCCCCCAAAAGAAGCGAGACCATCGCAGGGCTAATAGAATCATGCGCAACCAAAGTCGCTGTTGCCGCCAGCACCTGAATATCTTGGCGCGGCAAATCATATTCAATACTCAATAGTCCTCTTGGAACTGACACCTTAGAAAGGTAAGGCAGATTACGCGCGTAGGCATCTGCCTGATCAAAACTCATCAAACGAATACCAGGAACAGTGTAGAACTGCTGCAAAATAGGCGCCTCAGCTGCAGCCACAATAAACACGGCATCTAGCTCACCGCTATTCAGTTTTTTAATGGCCTCATCCGGCTTTAATTTTTCGGCCTGAATATCTTTTTCAGTTAAGCCACTAAGCTTCAACATCGTTTGACTTAATGCCAAAGTACCGCTGCCTTCATTACCAATTGAAACTCGCTTACCTTTTAATTGACTCAGCACACGTAGTGGACCACCCTCACCCTTAAATGCTGTATCGCGATACCAAACCCAAACAGGCTCATAAAACATACCAGCAATAGAAACGAGATTGGGATTTTGACTGGTGTTTGCTACCCCACTCTGGATCATGGCAAAGCCCACCCCAGACCTTGGATCACTCAACAAAGCCAAGTTATCCAGAGTACCGCCAGTGGCTTTAATTTGCAGCTCAACGCCCTCCCCATGGAGCTCGCGCTTTAAGCGCTCACCAAACTGGTAATAAAGGCCAGTAGGAAAGCCTGTAGCCATTTCCATTGTCTTGGGTGGTGGCGGAATTAGGACCCATAGGACCGCAAACAGGGCCGCCAATAGCAATAAAAAACTCAGGGCAATAGCCCAAGGGTTATATAGGTGTTTTTGTAGGGATCGCATGACTATCTCAATTCTTTTTTTGCATTATGCCCCGAGCCAAGAAATTGGCAAAAGATTCAAATTGAATAAATAAATCGAGATAAGATGATGTCTTTAAGAACCTCTAGAGACCATCATGAATGCAAGTCAAACCAAAGTAGCGCTTGTCACTGGCGCCGGAACCGGCATTGGAAAGGCTGCGGCAAATGCCCTCCTTAAAGGCGGATTTAATGTTGTCTTGTCCGGCCGCAATCTAGAGCGATTACAAAAGGCGATTGCTGATATTGGAGGCAATGAAAACAATTGCCTAGCGGTGGCTTGCGATGTTGGTAAACCAGCAGACGTTAAAGCATTATTTGCAGCACTAAAAACAAAATTTGGCCGCATTGATGTGTTATTCAACAATGCAGGCATGGGTGCTCCAGCAATTCCGATGGAAGAATTAACTTATGAGCAATTTATGAACGTAGTGAATGCAAATCTATGTGGTGCATTCCTCTGCTCGCAAGAAGCAATTCGGATGATGAAAGCCCAAAATCCTCAAGGCGGCAGAATTATTAATAATGGTTCAATCTCCGCACACGCCCCAAGACCTATGTCAGCACCCTATACCTCTACAAAGCATGCGATTAGTGGTCTTACTAAGACGATTGCCTTAGACGGACGTCCGTTTAACATCACCTGCGGACAAATCGATATTGGCAATGCAGCAACAGAGATGACAGAGCGAATGGCTAACGGCATCTTGCAAGCCGATCAATCTATTAAAGTGGAGCCGCGTATGGATGTCACCCATGTTGGTGAAGC
>JACCDO011005389.1_pt1 | contig 17014 bp, 13 predicted proteins | sample 7446101 | NCBI WGS metagenome assembly JACCDO01 (sample SAMN15323440, study PRJNA562643) | freshwater metagenome | isolation source: river surface water | place: USA:Blue River Watershed | collected 2017-08-16 | reverse complement strand
CATTGAACGCTGATGCGTTTAACTTGTCAGGTCTAAACGAACTATCACTTGGTGGTGTTACACTTGGTGGGTCAGGTGCTGTTATTAGAGAATTCTCAACAGACAGTACATTCTTTGCAAACAGTGACAACATTGTTCCAACACAAAAAGCTATTAAGACTTATATTCAGTCTGCACTGGGTTCTGGTGGTGGTAACATTGCTGTTAACGCTGTTATTGCTGGTGAAATCTTGATCACTGGTGACGAAATCACTACAACAAGCGGAGTCCCAGTTAGATTTACTAATGCTCCAGGCTTGCAGTTTGAAGGCGGCGCAAACAGCACAAGCACTACAACTGGTACAATTAGAGTTGGTACACCAGCTCTTCCAGGCGGTATTGGTGTAACTGGTAACGTTTATGTTGGGGGTGTTGTTAATACTCAAAGTTTAGTATCTGGAAGTATTGATAATACACCAATTGGTGCAAACACACGTAGTACCGCATTGTTCACTACTGTTGGCGCAAACGGCATTGTGTCATTAACTGCTGGATTGGCAGCAACTGGTACAACTACTGGTACACTACGAGTAACAGGTGGTGCTGGTATTACTGGCGATATTTTTGCAGGTGGTAATATCAGTACAACTGGTAGCTTAGAAGCCGCTGGTTTAGATAATACACCAATTGGTGCAACTGTGCGCAGTACAGCATTGTTTAGTACATTGGGTGCTAATGACAGCGTTCAATTCACTAAGAACACAAACAGTACAAGTACTGGTACTGGTACACTTGTAGTTGTTGGTGGCGCAGGATTTAGTGGTAACATTAGCGTTGGACAACAGTTAAGATTGTCAGGTTCAACTAGCGGTGTAACTGGTTTCCAAGCTCCAGCAAGTGCAGGTAGCACAATTTATGTGTTGCCAGGTACTGATGGCGCCGCAGGAACTAGTTTGATTACTAACGGTTCTGGTGTACTAAGTTGGGGTCAAGCAGGTGCTACAGTTGCTGATGATACAACAACTAATGCAACTTACTATCCAGCAATGTCAACAGTGACAACAGGTGGTGTAAGCTCACTAAGAGTTTCTAGTTCTAAGTTTACATTTAATCCAAGTAGTGGACTATTAACTGTTACAAGTTTAACAGAAAGTTCAAGCATTGCATTAAAAGAAAATGTTAACCCAATCAACGATGCATTAGACAAAGTTCTACAACTTGTTGGTGTAACTTACGATCGTAAGGACGGCACAAGAAATGACGAACCAGGTTTAATTGCTGAAGAAGTTAACAGAGTAATACCTAACCTAGTAACTAAAGATGAAGAAGGTAATCCAGAAGGAATACACTATAGTAAATTGACTGCTTACTTAGTAGAAGCGATTAAGTCCTTAAAAGCAGAAATTGACGAACTAAGAAACGGTAAGTAATATACTATGGCCATATTAAAAAATACATCTTTTAGCGGAACCAACGGCACGTTAACTCTGCCGTCTGGAACTACAGCACAACGTCCACTAAGACCACCAAATGGTGCAGTGAGATTTAATACTTCTTTAGGTCTCACTGAAGTATATATTAACAATGGTTGGTATGACATTGAAAACGGTTCAAGACTAGTTGATGTTTGGCCAACCAGTATTGACAGTGGCGGCATGTTTGTTGAGCTTTGGGGTGGTGGAGGAGGAGGCGGCAGACCTGGTGGGTGGTCTTACGGCGCTGACGGAGGCGCAGGCGGATATACTTGGGGTTGGATTAATACTGAAGTTGTTGCCACTGGATCTTCACTGATATTACAAGTTGGCGGTGGAGGCGCATTAGGAGGAACTAGTGCAACTTTTCCTGGAGGTGGTTATGTAATTGGCGGCGGAGATAATAGGTACGGATCAGCTGGCGGTGGGTACACTGGGTTATTTTTAACATCGGTCACACAAGCTAACGCTATATTGATCGCAGGCGGCGGTGGTGGTGGTGGTAGCAGTCGTGCTAATACTGGTAATACTGGCGGCGCTGGCGGCGGACTTGAAGGACGTGATGGTGTCAGTCCTTACGATTCAAAAGAAGAATGGAGAGGCCGTGGAGGCACGCAAACATTTGCAGGAGAAGCAAATAGTGGAAGAGATAGATATGGTATAGTTTGTAATAATTCGAGTGATCAACAAGGCGCACTACAAGGTGGTCGCTGTACTGTGGGATCAGGCTACGGCGGTGGCGGTGGTGGTGGCTATTGGGGTGGATCTGGTGGTGGCTATAGCGAACAGCACACTATGAGTGGTGGCGGTGGCGGCAGTGGGTTTGTACACCCAACTAGAATTGTTGGCGGCGGCACAATGGCCGGCGCATGGAGAACACCACCAAATCCTCCTAGCGGAAGTTTAGGTTACGGCGGAACGCCAAGTAACGCTGGCAACAACGGCTATGCAAGAATAACAAGAAACGGTGTAGTTACTACCTACAATTATACTGGAAGTAACACAACAATAACCTTATAATGGAAGAATAAGAATGGCAATTTTAAGAACCACAACATTTAGCGATACTGGATTTTTATCACTTCCAGTTGGAACTACTGCACAAAGACCAAGTCTTTTTTCTTCAGCAACTGTGGTACAATTAACAACAGTTGGTACAAATACTTGGACAGTTCCAGCGGGAGTAACTAGTATTGAAATATTGTGTGTTGCTGGTGGCGGTGGTGGTGGATTCCAAGTGGGAGGAGGAGGAGGCGGCGGCGGCGTTGTATATCGCTCAGCCTATCCAGTTACTCCAGGCGCAAGTATATCATATACAATTGGTAATGGTGGTAGTGGCGGCACTAGTGGCGCGGCAGCAACTAACGGACAAGACACTACTTTTGGTTCAGGTGTAGATCAATTACTAGCCAAAGGCGGCGGCGCTGGAGCAAATCATAGTACAGGTACTGGTGGATATGACGGATTAGGTCAAAAAGGTGGATCTGGCGGAGGCGGAGCTGGCGATAGCTCAAGCAGAAGTCAACGAGGTGGTTATCCTTTTGACGGTCAAGGATTCCCAGGTGGTCGTGGTCGAGGCGGAAACCATCCAGGATTTAGTGGAGATGCATGGGCAGGCGGTGGTGGTGGAGGTGCTGGTGGTCCTGGCGGAGATTCTATAGTAAATGCTCAAGGTGGTCGAGGCGGCCCAGGCATAGCTTCAAATATAACATGGACTGGAACTGGTGCACAAGTTTTAACTTATTATGGCGGTGGTGGTGGAGGATGTAACAGCGTTACTGGAAACCCACGTGCGGCAGGCGGTATTGGCGGCGGCGGCGCAGGCGTAGGTAACAGCGAAGACGGTTCATGGAAAAATGGAGTAGCTAACACAGGTGGTGGCGGTGGCGGCGTTCGTGATACTTCTGGTAGTGGCGGTAGTGGCGGTAGTGGAATTATAATTATTCGTTACTTTGCAGAAAGACAACCTTTAGTTACTGGCGCAGTGCGTGTGAACACCGAAACAGGAAGAATTGAACAGTTTCAAAGCAATGGTGTTTGGATTGAGCAAGCGATACCATTTTTAACTAGAAGCGTTATTACAACTGCTTATATGTTAGGAGGATACAAAGACTCTGCCGCATGGAACAACGTCAATAGGACACACGCAGCCACTGACGTTACTATTAATTTAGGTGATGGTTCAATTGAAAGAAGTTTTAATTATCAAGGCGGCGCTTGCAGTAAGAATTTAACGTATGTGTTTGGAGCAGGAAATGGACATGCAATTAACAGTAACTATGTTATTGCATTTAACATGAGAACAGAACAAGCATATAATCCAGGAAGTGGTCTAAGTAGAACATTGGCAGCAAGTCGTTGGACTTTTGGTTGTATTTTCAAAGAACATTACTATGCTTGGATCAATGGCGGCGGATCAGCAATCATTGAAGAGTTTAATATGACAACACAAACTCTTGTAGGCACACTTGGAACCAACAGTAGACAAAGTGGCGGTACATGGGGTATGAGTCACGAAAACTTTGGATTCATATATTGGGGTGGCGACCAAGATAGATTTGATTTTGCCACAAGAACTGTCCAAGCTTCAGGAATTAGAAACGGAGTTTCTAACCATGAACAGCAAAAATCTGTGCAAAGTAAATATATGTGGTGCTGGGCTGGCAACGAAGGAAGCTATAACGGCGGTAACAACCTAAGAAGAACAAATATGCAAACAGATACTACCATGGGAAGTTATGGTAAACCACATGGAAATTGTGGTGAAGAAAACTTTACTATTGGACAAGATTGGCAATATATGCTAGGCCAATACAACGGCGCACAAAATAATCTAAGTTGGAAATGGTATTACTACACCGAAACTGGCGTTACAAACTCTAGTACGCTTGAACCAAAAGGTAAAGGTGGTGCAAGTTCTGGTCTTTGTGGTTGGAGAGATTAATGGCTAATTTAAAAAGTACTCGAATTAATGACACTGGATTCTTAGTATTACCAACACCTGTATATGAAACTACGGGTCAGGGTCAACTACGATATAACCCAAGCACAAATACTCTTGAAGCCTGGGCACAAGCTGAAGTTGGCTTATATGGTCAAGGAACTTGGCGCGACACAGTTGTTCCTTTTTTTACTAGACAAATTATTACTACTGGTTATCAACATGGCGGGTATCAAAGTAGTGTGGTGTTTAACACTACAAATAGAACCATCTTTGCAACAGATACTACAGTAGATTTAACTGGTACGGATCAAAAGCAAGAAGCCGCGCACAACTATCAAAGTCAAGCACATAATAAAACTTTTAGTTTTACTTGGGGTGCGTCTGGATCTCACTGCGTGGCGGCTAGTAACGTAATTTGTTTCAATATGCGAACTGAAGTTCGAAGAACGTCAGGCTATACAAGAAGTTGGCCGTTCGCACATATCAACAATGGAACTGTTCAGCAAGAAGTTTATAAAGCATGGGTGACTAGCGGTTACGGATCAAGCGCCACATATGAATTTGACCTAGTAACTGAAACATTAGGATCAAACTACGGTAACAGCACAGGTGGTCAAAACTGGGGCACTAGTCATGAAAATTTAGGAATTTTTTATGGCAACGGCGAACGTAACTGGTACTTTGCCACAAGAACGATGACTACTCGTAGTGGAACTGCTGTAGCTGGCGACGGATACCAACACACAATACCGTTTAAACAAGGTATGCACATGTCTGGTAGAGAAGGTAATCCTAGCAGTAACTGGCGAGAAACTGATATGTTTACTAATTCTTCACGAGATGTTGTGGGCTCAAAACCTAATCAGTCAGGTGAAGAAAACTTTACTGTTGGGCAAGATTGGGGATATTGTACTGGATTCTATAATGGAACACACGTCAACACTACGTATAAGTTCATTTATCAAACAAGGACTGGTCAAACCATGGGTAGTACTACAGAACCAAAAGGTAATGGGGGTAACAGTTCCGCAACTAACTCCTGGCGAGATTAATTAGGTTAAATAAAAGACTTAATAAATTTAGAGGGAAGCATGGCAGATAGAATAAAACAGTATAATTCACAGAGATTTCAAAGTACGATCAATACTGACGTAAGCATGTTAGATGATTCAGCAAAAAAGATGATTGAACGTGCTTTAAACAAAGAATGGACCAATCCTAAATATAAACTACGTTGGTTTGTTGGTCAACAACAAATTACACCTTTTTCTAAATTTAGACAGTGGCTATTAGAGCTAAAAAGCAAAGAAGAATCCATTGAAAACATGGAGTACGAAATTGCTAAATTGCAAGTTGAGTACGATAGATACAAAAGAATAAAAGACAATTCATCAGATGATTTGGATCAGCGACTAGCTGAAATAGAAATGTGGAAAACTGATAGAAATATCTATATGAGTAAGCGTCGTATTCAAGATTGGTATTTGGAAAGACAACATTTAATTGATCTAATAGATGAATTCATGGCATCTGATGAAGCAAAACTTCCAGATGGTTCTGGCAGAACTTATATGGATATTCTTGATACTGAGGAAGAAGATCACTATGAGGGAGAGTATTGGACTAACAGACTAGCCAAACAAGCCGCATGTGATATGTTGTTCTATGGTCGTGTTGGGACAGGTAATATGGACGCAATATTAAGTATGAGTCCAGAACAACAAGCAGAAACTTTAGCACTGACTGTTAATTTTAGTACACAACTTCAAGCGTATCAAGTCAAGCTACAAGCTGAAGCTAGTCAACTATTAGAAGCCAAGCAAAAAATAAACAACAGAGACTTAACAATACCAGCTCCAATTGAATTTGTAGATGACCAACCAGCAACAAAAACAATAGAATCAGCTAATGGAGCAGAGGACCTTTTAAATGTATATAGTATTCGAAACGATATCGGGCAGTGATCCTAGACTAGATCCTAGGATGAATATTTTTGGCAAATACTGGCATTACAGTATTGCTTATATTGCTCCTGAGCACGAAGCAGACGTTTATCTAAAGTGGCTACCACATGAAGTAATTCCAGAAAAAGTTGCCAAGTCAGATAAGATAGCAGGATCAGTTGACGGTGAAATAGCATTACTAGTGAAAAACTTTGGAACTTATGAAGAAATTCTTTCCCCAACCAGTTATGCTAATAATGGTTATAAGAAACAGCTTTATTATTTGACTGACGAGGATATTAAAAATTGTACAGAATTGCTCAAAGCAATAGCCAAGCTACAAATTTTAAATAAACTATCAGAAGACAATGAGCCAGGAGTCAAAGAGTTTTTGTTAGAAAAGGCGAGCAAATTAACTTCGCTCAACGAAGCTCAGATATTTTTCTTAAATTATTTTGACGTAAATTTAACTGCATACACAGCAGGAATGGAAAAATCTCCCGAAGTTGTTGCGAAATTTAAATTTTAACTTCTAATTTACATTTTGCAAGAAAGGTGCTATAATAAGTATATAGTACCTTTTTTTACGACTACACATGAACAAAAAACTTTTTAGCGTACCGCTTAATCCAAAACTTTCTCCTGAACAATACCTAGAATTTTATAATTTTCTAGCAGAATACAAGGACTATATTCGTGATGTGTATTTCACATCTAGAATTAAACCATTTATGCAAGATGCTATGGGAGATGTGTTTGTACTCCACGAAGATTATCAATACGCCATAGACGCCGCCTTGTACATTCAAAATACTTTGGGTATTCCTGTTAGTGCAACATTTAATAATATTACTATACCTCCCACGCAGTCTAATTTAGATACATTTATATCTAATTTTAAACCACTATATGATAAAGGCATTCGTAACGCCACTATACCACACACCCACTGGATGGCTACCGGGCAAATTAAGGCAGCATTTCCTGAGTTGTATGTAAAAAATACTATTTTACGAGAAGTTCACACTGCACAAGAAGTTGTCAATCTAGCCAATGCTGGGTTTGATTATATAAATTTAGATAGAGATTTGATGCGTGACAGAGAAACTTTATTAAAAATAAAAAAAGCCAAAGCATATATTAAAGAAACTACTGGTAGAGATATTGCCATAAGTTTGTTGGCCAATGAAGGATGTTTGGGCGGATGCCCAATGATGGTTGAGCATTTTGAATTTAATAATAATAGAGTTGGAGCAAACCCACAGTACTTTAACGACCCCATAAGTCGTGTAAGTTGTCCTAAGTGGGACGTATTAGATCCAGCAGTACATCTTAAAACAGCTAACTTTCCACCTTGGAGAGAAGACTGGATTGAACTGACTGAAGAGTTGGGCATTGACAGTTTTAAAATGCATGGTAGAGAAGCAGTTTCTAGGCTTTACGAAACAATGGACATCATTAGGAAATTTGCTCGAGGTGATGAGATACTAATCAATGGCTTTGAAAAATATTTAGAAGAAACCAATCTAGCAGATAAACCAATTAATATTTGGCGTCAAAAAATTAAAACATGCAAGTTTGAATGTTGGGAATGTCAGTATTGTGACAAAATTTATGACAAAAAGGCAGCTGACATTAAGTATTCAGAACTAGTACAGCATGTAGTTGAATGTATTGCAGACAGTGGCGTGCCCAAAGTTAGCACAAATGTTCCTGGGTTAACAAGCGTTAGGGTACAATCTTTATTAAACGCTATTGCATCTGGTGTTGACACTTATTTAGAAGTTGGGTCAGGTGTTGGCGCTACAATGACTGCTGTGTTAAAAAATAACCCAATTCATGCTATTGCTGTAGACAACTGGCAACAGAATATTCAACCTTTAACTAATAATATAGGACAATTGCCAGACAACACATTTGAAAACTTTAAAGAAAACATTAAGAAGTACAAAGGTGTTTCTAGAGTTGATGTTTACAATGGAGATTTGTTTAGCGTAGATACTAGTGCATTTGAGAAACCAATTAAAATGTTTTTCTATGATGGCCCACATGATTTAGACAGTACTAAACGTGCAGTTGAACATTATTACAACTGTTTAGATGTAGAGTCTATTTTAATCTTTGACGATGCTAATTGGGAAGGAGTAGTTGAAGGGGCAAGACAAGGTATCAATTCTGTTGGCGGTAGAGTTATCTATGAAAAATTAATTCTAAATAGTGTTGAAAATCCAAGAGAGTGGTGGAATGGTTTGTATATATTAGTGATGAGGAAACAATGATTAATAAAGTAAAACATGTGGTAATTTTTGGTGGCGGTACAAGCGGTTGGCTCACTGCTGCCTATATGGTGAATAATTTAAAGATACCAACAAAAATTACTTTGATAGAAGACACATCACTTGGACCAATTGGAGTTGGTGAAGGCACACAACCTCTAACAGCACAATTTTTACACCAGTGTGGAATACCACCAAAACTTTGGATGAACCCAAGCCAAGCTAGTTTTAAGTTTGGAGTAGAACTAGTTGGATGGAATGATGAGCCATATTTTGTAGACAATGACACTGTTAATAATGCAGTTATTTCAGAAGACTATTTTACTAGCGATTATTTTTTAAATAAAGATCCTAAAGAATTTAGAGATTGGCACCCTGCATATCAACTGGCTAAAGAAAATATTTGTCCTAAGATTGAAGGCAGTATGGACGTGAACTTTGGTTCAGGTGAAGCAGGTTACGGTGCTGTACATTTTAATGCATATGAAATCATTAAAACAATAAAAGATATTTTAGGCAACAGAATTAATCACATTGACACTAAGATCGAAAACATTGAAAAAGATATGTATGGAATCACCAAGTTGATCGATGATAAAAATAATTCTTATACTGCGGATCTTTTTATTGATTGTAGCGGGTTTAAATCTTTACTATTAGAAAAAACATTAGGATCCCCATTTACATCTTATGCAGAATATTTGCCATGTGATAAGGCAGTAGTTGTTCCAACACAATATACAGATCCTGAAAAAGAATGTTTTCCATACACTCGTGCAACGACGATGACTTCAGGATGGAGATTTACCATTCCAATTTTTACACGGATTGGTAACGGATATATTTACAGTAGTAAATTTATTAATAAAGAAGATGCCGAAAAAGAACTTAGAGAAAGTGTTGGCGAGTTTGAAGCCACTGCAAGACATCTAGATATGAAATGCGGAACTCATAAAGAAATCGCTGTTAAAAACGTTTGTGCTGTTGGACTAAGTGCAGGGTTTGTTGAACCTTTGGAAGCGACGGGGATCACATTTACAACTGCGGTAGTAAGATCAATCGTCGACTTGTTAAACATGAGTGGAAATGTTTGGAATCAACAAGTAAAAGACCTTATTAATAGAGGATTTTACGAAATGACTACTGAAATCGTGGCATTTGTTTGGGCACACTATCATTTTGCAACTAGACGAGATACTGAATTTTGGAAAAATATTGGTGAACAACGAATAGAAGATTTGCCTCAGGATGTTCAGTTTGTACTAAGTAATTTTTACCCAATGCCAAGCAAGTATGTTTACTTTAGTCCTAGTTCTATGTTCAACACTGTTCAATGGTTTAGTGTAATACATGCAGGCGGTGGCTACGCTAATGTAAAAAACAATTTAACAGATAAACAAGAACTTTATGGGAAATATTTTAAAGACATGCATCAATCTAGAGTTGATTTAGCTAAAAAAATATTCCCTAACCAATATCAATATCTAAGGGATTGGTATGCAAAGGTGTAATCTTTTTAGAGCTGATTTATTTTTAGAATCAAATGTTGGTACTGATGCACAGTATAATGAACTTCTACAACAAATAAGACTGGCTAAACAAAATAATATTAAGCCCGCAAGATATAATAACGAAAATTGTTGGAGAACAGAAACCCAATATCAAAATATTGATTGGCTTTTAGAATCGTTACGTACTTTATTGGATGCGTTTATTTTAGAATATGCTAATGAATTAGATAGAAAAAATTTAGATTACAAAAAAATTGCTTATTTTTATTGGACTAATATCAACAGTCCACAGAGCAGGAATGCAAGACACGCACATGTTAAAAGTCATTTTTCAGCAGTATATTATCTACAAGGCGAGGATACTGGAGCATTAAGATTAATTAATCCGGGTAACAGTTTATCAGAGTGTAATCCTGGCGCACCCTTTATTGATGATGTAGCATACTTGCCAAAAGATAGAGACTTGGTCATGTGGCCAGCGTGGGTTCCCCACGAAGTTGATCCAAATTATTCTCAGCGTGAACGTATAAACATAACTTTTGATATTGTTATTGGACCAAAATGAAAACTATAACATTTTTTTCAACAATAGATGGTGTAGCAGACGTTTGTCCAATTGTTCATGCCAATGAGTCTTTGCCCAACTGGGTTTCAAAAGTAAAAAATCAGTATTTGGAAGAAAAGAAAAACACAAGTGACAGATCAAGTCATTTATATCAGTGTCCAGGAATATTTGATTTATACAACTATGGTTTCATTGTTCCAGCCTGGCACGACTTTATAATTAGAACTGAAATAAACAAAGACGGATTTGGATGGAAAATTCCTAACCAAGGATTGGCAGACTTAATGGGTAGTACTAATATCATTGGTATGCATCAAAAGTCTATTACTGATATGTTACCAAGAAAACCATCAGCAATAAATCAAATTGTTAAATTAAACACTCCTTGGCATGTTATTGCCCCTAAAGGCGTCAAGTTTTTAATTTTACCAATTGCTTATCCAGACTCTTTTGAATTTGAAAGTTGTACTGGTATTTTAGATCCAGGTATAAGCTCAGAAATAAATGTTCAACTTAATTGGAATATTAAAGATGGAGAAACATTGATCAAGGCTGGCACACCACTAATGCACATTATTCCAATTAGCGAAGAAAAATTTCAAGTCAGTTGTAGAGATGCTACAAGTAGTGATTTAAAGTGGTTAAATAAAAGAAATTTTTTAAATAATTTTACATTTAAACTTAAAAGAAATCTTGTTAAGGATTTCTATTATAAACATTTTGGTGGGTAATTATGTTACACGAAATTAGTGATGGAGAATTTTGTACATTTCTAGTAGTTGATAGAAAAGTCAAAGACGATTACACAAAAAGAAAAGTTCAAAAAGATAGAAGAAAATTACAAATATGGTTAGATAAGTTATTGACTGACCGCAATGTAATAATTTTTTATATGGAAGATGGTGAAGAAAAAATGTTTGTTGGAAGTCGAAAGGAAATTTTTGGACCGTTACCAACAACTCCAATGAATCTCGATGTTGTTAATAACAAATTAAGACTACAGGACTACTATTGTAAGTGTTTTGAATTGCCTACTAGAAAGCCTATGGCTATACATGTTGATAGCGTTATTAAATTTATTGTGCGCCAAGAAGGTTTGTCAGAGTTGAGTTCAAGGACTAGATTTATATGATCCAACATGATTTTATTGGTGTTTACGACAATGTACTAACTTCACAAGAGTGTAAAGATATTATTCACTATTTTGAAGAAATGAAAAAGTTAAATTTAGTGTTTGACAGACAAAGTTTAAAGGATGGCCATGCTCATGAAAAACAAGACGAAACTTGTTTTCCTATGGAGCTAGACGAGTTTTATATTGATAAAACACATCCTACTCTAAAATTCTTTTTTGAAAAATTTTGGCCCTGTTACGAAGATTATGTAAAAAAGTACAGCATATTGGCAACATCAGTCAAACACGGGTCTTTAGGTATAAGGGTTCAAAAAACACCAATTGGTGGAGGATATCATCCTTGGCATTATGAAAACGATGGACGATTATCATCTTCAAGAGTAATTGCTTTTATGTTGTATCTTAATAGTGTGCCCATTGGCGGAGAAACTGAATTTTTATACCAACATCGACGGGTCAATGCTAGCGAAGGCCGTGTTGTAATTTGGCCTGCAGGGTTTACTCATACGCATCGTGGCAACCCGCCACTCAGTAACGAAAAATACATTGTTACTGGGTGGTTAGAATGGCTTGCTTAATCTACGATATTGATAGTACCACGCATTGTGGTATGATATTGACAATTGTAATATAAAGTATTTGGGGCGTCTTTTGGAACTATAAAATTAATGGTTCCGTTGTCGTTCCCATTATTTGCAACACCGTAATACGCATCTTCTGGACCAAGCGTCAATGTAGTTTTAATCCAAAAAGGATGTCCTACAGCGTTAACGTTGAATACATAACGTTGGCCTCTAACTAGTGTTAAAGTTGGGTTGCTCCCACTAATTGCGCCGCTAAAAACATAAAGTCCAGCATTATTGGTTACACTAAAAGTTGTTGTTGCAGGTGTGTCGTAACCAATTTCAGAAGTTAATTCATATACAACGCTTCTATTGAATGGTTGACGCAAAAATCTATTGGACGCAGTTTGCAGACTTTGCAAATCAGTATAACCGCCACCAGTGTCACTAAGTCTACCAGTACTAGCTACAGTTTGCACCCAAGTTCTAACCTTAGCAGGAGTCCAAGTTCTTCTAGTTTCCATCATACAAGCAACAACCCCTGCTACCTGTGGACTTGCCATACTGGTTCCGCTGGCTTTGACAGATTTAAAACTGGAGTTTAACGGATAATCTATTGATCCAGGCTCAAAAGTAGACCCTACTGATGCAACACTTATTATATTTTCACCAGGAGCAAAAACGTCAATTCTAGGACCAGTTTCACTAAAGAATGCTTTGCCTTCTGGGTTAGCAGATTTCACAGCACCCACAGTTATAACACCTGTGGCAGAACTTGGTGTTCCGCCTCTATGATAATAAACAGTTCCGTTTGTACTGCTAGTATAATAATTGTTATAGTCTGTTCCAGTAGTGCTGTCTATCTTATGAGCATTGTTTCCGGCAGCGCCAATTAAAATGATACCTGCATTAATACAATCTTGTATATCAGCATCAACTGAACTGACACGTACAGGATGCACGTAAGTAAAGTTTGGACTTACTCCTGTTCTATTGTAGAGTGTTTGCACCATACCATACGCACTGACCATGCTGGAGCCTGACCATGGGGTTCCTCGGTAGTTCCCACCAGTGATTCCTGTATAGAATTGATAATAGCCCCAACTCATGTTTACGACAGTTGGATTACCATTGGTTTTTAAGTTGTGCCATCCTCTTATTAAGTTAAAACTAGCACTAGCTCCAAAAGCATCAGTGTCAAATATTTTTATAGCGTATATGTTTGCTTCTTTAGCCCATCCATATAAACGTCCTGCAACTGTTCCTGCAACGTGTGATCCATGCCCTTCTTGATCCGTGTAATGTTGACCGCCTTGTGTATAACTACCAGTTAGTCCGCTCACACCAGGCCAATTTACTTGTTGTAATCTAGAAGCAGTACCTTCTAAATTTAACCATTCAGGATGATTAGGGTCAATTCCGCTGTCTTGTATAACAACGTCTACATTCTTACCACTTAAAGAAAAGGCATGTTGATAGTTTAATGTAGTAGTTCCACTGTAAGGATTGGTGGTTCCTGTACAAGCAGGAAATCCCCAATTATAATGAGTGCTATCATTAGTAATAGATTTGTCATAAACTCTGGATTCTTCTAAGATGTAAGGTTTTAAAAAAATTCCGTTTTCCTGTTTTGTTCCATAACGAACATCAATGATCCTAGGGTCACCTTTTAAAGTTTCTGCTTCTTGTCTAGTTAACACAAAGTCAACGTTTCTCAAACTGTCTGGCTTTTCGTTAAAAAGTTCAACAGGACGACCTGGCATAAATTCGTTGTGATTTTTACCACTAACCATGTCATCAATAAAAGCATCAACATCAACACCAATGTGTAGCGTGACAACTGCTTTGTTTGTATCTTCTGTACTCATTATTAAATTCCTGTTGTATCAGCGTTATAGAAAAAGTATCCAGCACCATCACTTGTTGTGGCGATCCCAGGACCGCTAAATGATAGTGTTACATAGGCGCCGCCTGTGCCGTTTCCGTATAGTACTCTAACTGGGTAATATGTTCCAGCTGTTAATTGTATGTTTCCACTAGTCACTGTTCCAGTGTTGAAAGTTGCAAATACGCGAGCGTTGCCAGTTGTATAACCACTAACAGCATCGTTACCTATCCAAAAATAACTTCCATCATCGGACGCTAGACTAAAATTATAAATTCCAGTTGTGGGTGCTAAGAAGTAGCCAACCCATTGATAACTGATATTTGCACCAATTGATGGATAGTTAATTGAATTAGTGGCGCCTTCTGCCGTTGGGGCAGTCATGTAGTTTACATCTTCGTTATGATACCCTAATTGATATGATTGATATAGTCCTGCAACTGGATATATTGTTCCACGTAATTGAATCCAATCAATTCTAAAATCATCGGCTGCTGTAAGACCAAAATCAAATCTTATAGCAGTTATGGTATTATTAGTCCAGTCTGGTGCACCAGCTATTTGACTCCTCATGTCAATTATCATGTATTGATAATTACCGTCCCAAGTTGGCTGAGTAAATTGTCCTTTAAAAGATTCAGATGCTGTGTGTCCAGCAGTTGAATAATAAAAACTTCCGTCCCAGCCTGTTGTTCCAGCAGTTCTTAAAAGGTTAACTTCAACATAAGGATAGCGTGACCCTGCTATTGACAATCCAGTTCTAGTAATGAAAGGATCTGCCGCAGTAGCATTTAATGTTGAATAATTAGATGTTACTGAAGCAGTTAATGTTGCGTTAGTTGCTGTAAATGACTGATTTGTTGCACCAAAATCATAAAGTATTGGTGCACCAGCAGTGGTTACACCAACAGGAACAAATGCATTACTTTTACTATAACCATCAGCACCTAGTCGTATGGCTCCGTTGGCAACCCCGTATAGTGTTCTCACAGATGCTTGACCCAACGAAATCTGCGTAGTACCGGCAAGTCCTAGTTCTACGTTAACGTCACTGAAATCTATTTGTCCACTTGCTTGTAAGGTCATGTTAGTTTAACTTCTTTTTAATTTCGTCAACTTGATCTGCTAGTTCATTTATTGCTTGAATAATCAAACCCGCCATTTTTTCATATTTGACTGCTTTGTATCCATCTGGTCGTGTAGCAACTACTTCTGGAAGAACAACTTCAACATCTTGTGCAATCACACCAGTGTCATGTTTACGTACAAAGTAATCATCTTCTCCGCCTCGACGTGATACTTCCTCGTCAGTCCAATCAAACATTACACCAGTAATTTGTCTTAATTTTGATAATGCGTTATCAATAGGAACAATATTTTCTTTTAGATTCTTATCTGAAGAATAGTAAGCTGTAATTTCGTTAGTGGCTCTAATTTCACCAGCAGTTCCACTTGGTGCTGTGCCAACTCCTAGCGATGCTAATTGTCTATTTTGAGTAGAGTTGGTAGCAGTAGTACTTTGACTTGCAGCCAAAATTATACCATTTGGCATGTAGATTAAGTTGGTATCTCCATTTCTTACGGCCAATAATAACCAAGTATGAGGTACATCTAATGCGCCAGTATAAGTTGCTACTCTAAAGTTTGCTGCCACAGAAGTTGCCGCACTGCCAACAGGAAGAATATAATATAATGCTTCCCAGGCATTTAATGTAATTCCGCTTGCTGTAGCAGTTCTGCTGGCAGCACCACCTACACCGGTAACTGTTCCAGATGTTGGACAGTTGATATCAAAGTATCCGCTGGTTGAGAAATCACTACTATTACCATTTGCTATTACAATATACCTTGCACTCCAATAGACTTGATATGAGGCACTGATTGTTATTGTGCCACCGCCTGTAACATTGAATCCTGATTTAATGGATGAACTATATCTTGGCTGTGTAACACTATTGAACTGTGTTGCGCTAGTAGCTGTAGAAGCTGTTATACCAGTTAGGTTGGCACCACTACCATAGAATGCAGTTGCATATAAGTTACCAGTGACACCCATACCACCAGTTACTCTTAGTGTACCAGTTGTTGTACTAGATGCCGCCGAGTTTTGTGTAAAGCTAACAGTACCAGCTACGCTTAATGCATTGCCAATGTTGACAGCGTTGCCAACACCTAAGCCGCCTGTAATGGTAACGGCACCATTGTTGGTAGCGGTACTAGCGGTATTGTTTGTAAAGTTTGTAATGCCTGCAATATTTCCACCAGCAAACGACTGCGCTACCACGTTGGTTAAATTTGCACCATTACCGTAAAAATTTGCCGCACGAACATCGCCTCCAACACCAACTCCACCAGTAACAGTCAACGCACCAGTTGTTGTTGAACTAGTTGCAGTAGCATCAGTAATAGTCACTGCCCCGCCATGTGTTAATAAGCCAGTTGAATCCCACTGAGCTCTAATGTTGCCTTGACCATCTGATATGATAATATTATTATTTGATGTGGCAATAGTTGATCCAGTATTTTGACCAAGTATAACGTTATAATTTCCTGTAGTGATAGCACTACCAGCCCCACTGCCTATGCCCGTATTTTGTATACCTGTTACTATTTTTAAACTTTCATAACCAAGACTAGTGTTGTGATCTCCTGTCGCTCCAGTAGATTGAGTGAATACACCAACAGCAGTACTAGTAGAGCCTTCGTTAACAGCATGAGTGTCTTTACCAACGCCAACATTT
>JACCDO012147249.1_pt1 | contig 17015 bp, 17 predicted proteins | sample 7446101 | NCBI WGS metagenome assembly JACCDO01 (sample SAMN15323440, study PRJNA562643) | freshwater metagenome | isolation source: river surface water | place: USA:Blue River Watershed | collected 2017-08-16 | reverse complement strand
TTTCATAAATTTTCCATGCATTGAAGTAGTGTCTTTGTCAAGCAAATCGCAATCTTGTTCCGCATAAATCCTCATAATTTCAGCCTCCCAATCGCTCTCAATCTGGCTGTTCAGAATATTGCTTCTCTCCAAACGTGTTGGCATTGTTGATTGTGGTTTTGTGCCTAATTCAAATAAGCACCGAACCAAATCAATTTTCATTTTAATTCTGCTTAAATGACTCCAACATTGCAGCAAAATCATTCTTATGCTTCTGAATCTTGTTAATCACCTTGCATGGTGGTTGATGCACAAAATCCCCACGCTTCTCTTCCCAATCAACTCGTTCTTTAATGCCAATCGGGACACCCTGTGCCTCTCTAAAGTTCTCGTACATTTTCCACATCAACTCGTGACCAATCTTCTTCATTTCAACACGAATGTCGATGCGACCTTCTCTCAACAATGCCTCATCAATCCAATCAATTCGATTCGTCGTAATAACAATAATTCGCCCCGGCATTTCGCGCGAACCATCTATAATGTTGAGCAGGTTCGACAGTGTAATCTGGCTGTCTTTTTTGTCAATCTTTTCAAAATCCATCCAATTGGCACCACTCATTTTCTCTCTGTCTTTCTTGCCAGACAACTTTGTCAATGCCTTCACCATATTCTTAATGTCCTTCTCATGCCCTTCATCTGCATCTTCTTCATTTGAGGAATCACTATTCTTCTTGCAATTCTCTTCATCCATCAATTTCCGGCTCTTCACAATGTTTGTGGCACAATCAATGTCTTCAAACGTAACAATCACATTGTCATAATCCATATTAATACTGTTGTATTCAGTGCATGTGATGCTTCTCTCCAAATCTTCAACTGTTTTTAACTTGGAGAAATTGATTTCCTTAACACTGCGTCCCAACTCATTTGCCAATGCATTAATAAAACTCGTCTTTCCACATCCAGGTTCACCATAAAGCACAATCCCCAAGTGATAAGGCTTGCCAATCTTTCGATACATTTCTCTCCCATCGATAAAATCGCTAACTTGCCGCAACACATCGTCTTTTCCCTCAAAAAACATGTTGTCAAACCGCTTGTTTGACCTAAACCGCTCCTTTGTCCACTTGACTCCACCACCCTCATCTGCGTCACCAATGCCGTCATAAGACAAAATATACTTATGCTTGTTGTTTATTTCCTTCTGTTTTCTCTCATAGTCATCAGTGATCTGATCCAAATAATCGAACAATTCTTTACAAGAATACTTATAACTGTAAATCGAAATATCATACGTATCCCTTGCTATTGTCCGCTTATTATTGTTTGATCCTGCGTCTTCGACTTCAGAATCACATGTTATTTTGCAATATACGTCAGGCTTCAAGTAAATCACCTGTTTTTGGTCAACAATAAAAGAAAAATCCTTCTCTGTTTCATCGACATCTAAATCCGCATTATATTTAATGCGTTCTCTAATCTGAAACTCAGACAATTGACGAATGTTTCTCTCCAATGCATTTTGGTGAGTTAAATCATTGATGAGACCAACAACGGCTTGAAACCGCATGCTAAAGTCAATTCGAGTCTTAAGAAAAAGCATATCAGTGAACTTGCGTCCTGTAATCTTAATAACATTCTTGCGTCTGAAGACGTTCCTGATGTCGTGTGTTCCATCCCAATAACGCCAAATTGCCCAGTTCCTTCCAGTGCTAACCGCCATAACAAACTTGCTCACAAACGTAGTAATAAATGTCATGACAATAAATCCGACGAATGTGTCAACTATGACATTGCCGGTTCTAACATTCGCCAAAAAAGAGTGTTTTAGTGTATCAGCCACCACATTGTTCAAGTCGTCAACATGCATTTCTCTCAACACAACAAAATAGAAAATTATATATATTTATCGCATTCGCTTTAAATGTATTTACAAGTTATACTTGGTAAGAATCCCGTTCAAATACTTGCCAATGACTGCTGGATTGGCGAGATTCTGATGAACCTGGGTCGTATCATAAACATTTCCGTCATCATCCACGTAATAAACAATCCCCTTAATTTCCTCTGCTTTAACTTCCTTCTTTGTCTCAGCGTTAACAACTGTCTCGTCAACCTTTCCATGTGGCTGTCCCTTGTTGTGTGTTCCACAATACTGAGAACCCTCTTTGTGACGCCGTGTACATTGTTCACCGTTGCTTCTCTTTGCACTACACCTGTCGCTCGTAACAACCACATGGGTATTGCGTTTCCTCTTCTTCAAGTCATCATCGTCAAACATCCCGAATTGATAGTTCACAACAAAGCACTTGATTTTACCGCGAATATCATCCGGTACATCACAATCAATCATCATTTTCGTCAAATCATCCCCGAATTCGGAGAACATGTGACGGTTCTTATCGTTGAGACGCTTAACAACTGCGGAGTTCATTGTCGGTGAAAAATGCTTGTATTGCAACCTTTAATAGTGCATTTCAATTTTTCGAAAACATCACACCAGTTCTCTCTGGTAATATTGCATAAAATACACCCAATGCATTTATCCACAATAAATAATTCAAGTATGATTCCACGCCAATGGAGAGAAAACCGGTTACAACCGGTACAAGAACATCAATCAACAATAAAACGAGAAAAACCAAAAGCAACTTATTCATATCCTATATAATTTCATCATATAAAATCATAACCTCTTTCTGACGGATCCCACTTCTCTCCAAGTGTATTCTTGTCAATAATGTGAATGCTTAAACTCACTTGTTGTGAATTGTTCTTAACAACAAACTCCGGATAATCAAACAATGGTTCGCCGTTGTCCATCAATGATCGTCCTGCATAAACACTGTCATGATCATTAACCCAGCGTGCATCATAATCAACCATTTTAAGTTTTACCCTCATTTTTTCCCGTCTCTCAATATCTTTCAAAGCAGCCGACGAATAATCACTTTCATCAACCAAGTCTAGTGGATGATTTAGAAACACTCGGGTATTGTTCATAAAAAGTGCTGTTCTCAATACTCCACCTTTATCGAATCTGCCATATTTATCAACAGAAATCAGGTCTTTTGCCAACTCTTTATTTCCTGCATAATGCCATCCTGCATATTTTACGGCACGATTGAATGTTGTAAAATAGTAATAAGGGCCATACATAGAACTCAAGTCGTTCTCCTTTACACCAAACGTATAAATGAACTCCAGTAGTTTGTGATGTGTCCCGTGATAACCAACAACAGGCGTTTCCAACTTGTTAAAATTCGTATCATATAAGTAAATTAACTCAGGTTTCCGGTAAAATACATCGACTACGCTCGCATCAACATGCATTGTTAGTACCATTTTCCAGTTGCATATTTCATCCATCAAACACCACCACAGTTCATCTTTCTTCGACTTATATGGATTTTCAATTAAATCGTCATTTGGTCTAACACATTGGTAAAACATATAAACAACATCATTTTTCCTTAGCATCCCTTTGTAATTTTCTTTTGCAGAGTGTCGATCGCCAACGATTGATTCGTACACAGCGTGTGCTTTATCTATTTTGCCGCCGTTGAATCCAGGAAAAACAAGCACATTTTCCTTATTCTTAAACAATAAGTATTCAAGAAACGGGGTCGACGATGGTTTAATGTTAATCCTATAAATACACACGAACATGCGGGTTATTCCATCCAAGTTCTCAGAAGACAATATAGATTGAATTGGATATACGTTTGTATTTTTTACGATTTTCACTTTTTTCCCGCCAATCTTTGCTGATTTGGTTGTATTCATTTCGTCGGCATGCATAATGTACGTATATACATTATGCATGTTTTTATTTGTCTACTTTTCTCTTCAAATTATCTTTCAACTTAATTTCTCGTGAATTCAGGATATGCTCTGTCAGTTTCGACACCTTCTCGGGTTCATTTTTGAATACATCACCTAGACATGTTGCAATGTGCTGTTTGTTCAGCGGTGACTTAGTCTTTGTCTGTGAATAAATGAGTTTTCCGTCGTTCACATTCAATTCTTCGACATTTTTCGCCTTCATCAATTCAATAACATCGTCCGTCAACGCTTTCTTTCTCTCCTTCTTTTCCTTCAGTATGCGTTGAATTTCTCTCATTTCATTGTCTAAAATAAGCCATTCTTTAACAGTTGTTTTCAAGTCGCCAGACATCACTTGTTATATTCTCAATTCACAAAAAAATCGTTTATTTTGAATGCATTTTGCAATAATTCTCTACAGTTGACGCCTTATTTTTGCATGGAGTTCCTGCTTTAGTGGTTGCAATGCACATAACAACATTCGGAACTACTTGTTCTAAATGCAAATAACATTTGTCAAAATAGCATGTTCGTCCACATTCTTTTTTGTTCAACATCATGTGGTTGCACAAATTTTCACCAAATGAGCGTTTATGAGGCACATTCACCCCATGAATTTTCTCTGCAGTTGGAACATATGGTAGAAGACCGTCTGTTTTCTCTCTACAATAAGGACAATGCGTGTTTGGGTCAATCCGATTGATATAACTCTTTGCATCTAGTTTATATTGACGAATTGCTGCAGAAAGAGGCTCGTAATTAAAAGTGTGTCCGCATTTTAGACGAATCGCATATTTCTTCAATGGCTCATTTGTAATCAAGCACAACGAAACATCTTGCACTTGTTCGTCGTCTTGTTCAGTTGATATACACTTCATAAAATCTGCAAAAAAAGCATTGTTTGCATCATCAAAAGTTGTTGTCATTAAGTATATATTTAACTAAAAATAATCTTTATATCAATTATAAATGAGTTCATCCTCAGCACAAGGAAAACCATGGGGTCGAATAACATGGTATTTTATTCATGCTTTTTGTGAGAGAATTGACGAACAATTTTTTAATACAAACATTGATGCATGTATGACAGTATTGACAAATGTGTGCTCAATGATACCATGTCCTTTGTGTAGAAACCATGCGACTGATTTTTTAAAAAAGTTTCCAATAAAAAAAATGGTTCGAACAAAAGAAGATCTCAAAATGTATTTTTTCCGTTTCCACAATCAAGCAACTCTAAACGGAAATCCTAGAGCAACTCCAGCAGACCCAAGCGTGTTGGCCACTTACAAGCGTGCCAATTTCCCAGCAATTGTGCGAGCATTTAAAGCCGAATACATGAAAAAAACACCAACCAGGCTTGATTATGCTCATACACTTTACTCACAACGCATATTAAAAAGCGTCATTTCGTTTTTAATGGCAAATCAGGCTGCATTTATCCCACAAGCACACTCGCCTGAAAATGAACTCGAGAACATCACATTTTCAGTGCATGAATGAGAAAATGTTTCTCTTTATTGTTTACAAAAGTACAAATCTACATTTACAAATCACGCTCCGCACACCAGCATGCCGCACAGATGTCCGAGTTGTCGAAGAAGAGTTTGCCGCAGTAGGCACAATTGTCCTTGATCTCGTCGGGGATGCCCTCGCAGTTGTACGAGCAGACGAGGTTCTTGATGCTGTCCGTGACGTCGGTGATGGTCTTCGCCTTCTCAATGTCCTCGATTGGGTCGCTGCAATAGTAGCAGCACGTGGTGTGCTTGTTTGTGCACGCAGTACAGAGCATCTCGCGAGGCAGGTCCCTGTAGTAGCCAACGTCGACCACAACATTGCACTCGCGGCAGCGTCCCTTGAGATCTTCCGCCATGTACGTGCAGTTGATGCCACACACCAGGTACTCGATGCCGCGTTCCCACTCGTAGCGACAGACCGAGAGTGTCTTGAAGTCCATGTTGTTGATAACGTTGTGGCAGAAGTAGCAGCAGTAGTCGCCGTTGTCGTTTTGCATGGTCATGAAGTCCACACTGCCGATCATCTCCTCAACCTCGGCAATGCGTTCCTTGACCTCGATGCTCGTCATGTTGGTTTGTTGATGTTGTTTGCTAGAAGAAGGGGAAATGACTTTGATTCGTTTCAAAAAAAGCATTTCAATTTTTTTGAAACCATGCCGTTCGTTCATTGTCGCCCAAAAACATCACCGTTGAATTATTAGAGAGAACCTATCAATTTCCCTCCCTTATAAACTTTGCATTTAAACGTCTGACGCGATGGTCTGTTGCAAACCACGTTATTGCTGCCTTCTGGCTCGAAATAAAGCACTCCTTTCATTCCAGCATAGTGAAAAATAGCCCAATAAGCCAACCCAAGAACAACACCCATTAATCCACCGACAAACACACCCAATCCAGTAGTGCATCTGCCCTGAGTTTTTGTAAAAGCATCAACACAAAACAACACAATGAGAGAAATAAGCACTGGATAATTCATTGCATCATTTGTTATCATTGGCATAAACAAGTATGCTGTCGTAAAAGCGATGAATAAACTGTGGAGAGAAGGGCTATTAAACATATTATACCCAAACGGCATTTCAAACAAGTCACATGAAGCCGAAGCATTTAAATCTTTCTGACTACCAATTATGGGTCTCAACATCAAACCAATAGTTGCAGCAATCATTACACCACCCAGAAATACAAGACCCTTAATGTTACCATTAAAAAACGACGACATTACCATAAAAAAACCCAACAACAATGGAGATATGTATGAAAAGAACTGGACAATATTAACAAAATTCAAATCCATTGCCATTTTTATGCTGATATATATTCACCACATTTTTTTATTAATCATCAAAAACCAATGACAACACTTCATCAATTGTTTTTACTGGAATATATGTTGCAGAATTGAATGCCTCATTCTTCTCTCCATATCTCTCCTTAATCTTAATGAAATCCTTCTCGTTTTCGGCTGGGAATACAAATGTCTTAACGCCTGCCTTGAGTCCTCCCATTATTTTTAATTCGAGTCCACCAATTGCAGTTACATCCCCACGAAGTGTTATTTCACCAGTAATGGCTACATCATTCTTAATCCTCTTATTTTTAAGCAAACTATATATAACCACTGTAATTGCAACTCCAGCGGATGGCCCGTCTTTTGGTGTCGCTCCTTCTGGACAATGCACATGTATGCCTCTTGATTCATTTGAATCGCAACCCGCTTTGTTCCAAGCCAGTGACTTGGCAACATTCATGCTCTCCTTCATAACATCTCCCTGCATTCCAGTTAATTTCAACTCGAATTTAGTGCCAGAATTGAACCATGATGCCTCAATCGGCAGTACTCCGCCTTTTCCAAGTGAATTGGCCCACAATCCATTTATTAATCCTACCACAGGCTCCTTGTGAATCTTGTACATTGTCACTTCATTCCTATCCTTTAAATACTTTGTTCGCACAATTTCGGGCGTCAAAATAACAGGAACGTCTATCATTCCATTTAATACATCCAAATTAATCTCGCTAATTATCTCAAATAATGTCTCCTTCAACTTTCTTACACCAGATTCGGCTGTATATGAATCAATCAAGAATTCAACAACCTCATCACTGAATTCCACATGTCCCTCTAGATTAAACTTCTTATACAGTTCTGGAAGCAAGTGTTTCTTAGTAATAACCAATTTGTCCTCAAGTGTGAGTGGATCAAACGTTATCCGGTGAATGCGGTCGAGTAAAATCTTGTCAATTAGAGATGGATCGTTATAAGAGAAAATAAAGAGTACTTTCGATAAATCAATGTCAATTCCACTGAAATACTTATCTTGAAACGCGTCATTTTGAGTCGTGTCAACCAAATGAGTCAGAATTCCGATGATTTCCTTGCCATATGGCGTTTGACTCACCTTATCCAACTCGTCAATGAAAATAATCGGGTTCATGCACTTAGTTTCCATGAGAATGTCTACTATTTTGCCCCATGTCGAACCTACATAAGTGTAATTGTGTCCGTTCAAATCGCTTCCATGACTGGAACCACCGATTGCAATGAATGCAAATGGTCTACTATTTCCAGTGTCATCCTTTAAGCAATTTGCTATTCCTCTCTTTGCCAAACTAGTCTTTCCTAATCCAGGTGGACCCTCAAAACCAAAGCAATATCCACTTTGTTCACCATTTATCCATTGACCCAGAATTCTCTCCACCTGCCGCTTTGCTTTCTTGTGACCATAAACAGTACCATCTAGTATTTCACGAACCGATGCTATTTTCTTTTGGACTAGTGTTTGCGACCTCTCAAAATCTGCCAATTTTGCATCAATCTTGCATATTCCGGTGTTTATTCCCAAGTATTCGCTAATTTCTCTTAAATCAACTGCAGTATCGTTAACAAAAGTAGCCAATTGTTCTTTCATAAAATCCACCTTCTTTCCAGCATGAACCAATTTAGACATTTGATACTTGTGTGTTTTAATGAGTCCATTGACAAATGCAATGTTTGCAGTTAGTTTCTCTCGTTTTCCTGAGACAATGGCATCACATACGTCGTTTTTGTGCTTGGCTTCAATTGTGTTTGCAGTTCCTTCTCTCAATTTGCGACAGATTTGGTTTATTTCAGCAAGAGAATAAGACTGCTTTACTGCAATTCCTTCTTTAGTCAACACATCCTTGTCCATGCCTCCAACAAACAAAACAAACTCATCCTTTAACTTTTTAATAGAATCGAGCAACTCTTCACTTTTAAATATTCCAAACGGGATTTTTAGTAGACCGTCTAAATACTGTCGTGCTTTTGACCCACTGTCTTCGGATTTAGACTTTAATTCTTTAAGTTTTACCATTGCTTTCTCCTTTACACTGTCGTTCGCTTTCATCATGCATATTTGCTGTTCAAGTGGTATTTTATTGCAGTCAAAATTGGATAGTTCATTTGTGTATTGTATGGTTGATTTCATCGCATCTTTAAAAAATTTTTTTACAGCCCAAGGAAAACTGTCGTAAATTACGCGTTGTTCGTGACTATCTACACTAGATGTTGTGTCAGTCGACAGCAAATCGTATAAAAGATATGCCATATACTTATACTCATTGTTAGTATATTTTAAAAGTAATTGAATAAGAGTTGTTCGCTGCACATATAAATCGCTTCCAAGAAATTCCTTCACTGTATCTGCAATTGCACGCTGTTTTATAAGATTCACCTGATTAACATACCCGATGAATCTATTATACAATTCATCATTGTTGTATATTAAAAGTTCTTTAAGTGTCAACGTCTTCATGAACGCAACAAATGTTGTTGTTTTAAATTCAGATTCACTTTGAGGAATATTGTTTTGAAGAGAATAAAGCCTATTTTTAACAAAATTCTCGTCGATGCATGTCATTAGAACGTCATCCACAATACATGACAGAATGAGTGTGCTCTTGTCCTTAAAATTATGGAATATCACTTTAATTCCGTGTACTTTTACATAAAAAATAGGTGACGTTCTTGCTAAATCAAAACAGTCCAACGTTTTCCCATTCTCTACAATCATGTTATCGTCGACTATGCGATTTTTTGCCATAGGCTGCGGTCCTTTAACATTTGGTGTAACGTCGTGTTTCCATTTGATTATTTTGTAATTTATCGGATGAACATATTTTTGCAAGATGCTCCAAGAATCTGATGCTGGAATAGTACTGATGAAATTGCCACCATAGCATATTGTTAGGACGTCTTCAATGTTCGTTGTTCCGAAAATCTTGAAAATACCTGACAATTCGTCATTTATAAACTGAAGACGGTCTACGATGTAATTTTTGTCACCGCCAACATTGAGAGAATTTAATTCGCAATAGTATTGTTCTAATCCCTTTATGCACAGATTTACATCATTTGCCGTTACAACATCGTGTACTTTGTATTTTTGAATGGATGCTATTGTTTTTTGTATAATTTCCTTGTAATAATCTATTTTTCGCACAACATTTTGCGAAAAATTGTCGACATTTGATGCTTGTTTTGACATTTTATATTATATTCCTATTAATATTTTGCGGATTTTCTCTTAATCTTCATACAAGTCCGCAATATTCAAGAAGATGACCTTTTTCATAAACGCCGACTTTTGTTCGCCATCCATACGTTCGCAAATTGTGTTTAATGTTATCTTTTAGAGAAAATGAGAATGAAAAAGTTCGCTGTCTAATGATCGTTGGAGTTGCATAAACAGTTTGACGCACAACATAATCAAATGTTGCCGTCAATGTGAACCCATCATCGGTTGAATCAGTTATGGTTGCGACTCCAGACAAATCATTGCTTATATCATAAATCGTGAATGAATCGTTCGAAAATCCTATTCTCCAGCGTGAATGTCCGTTAGTGCATAAAAAACCGTATTTTTGCACATTTCTTCGTGGATTGATGAATTCCCATAAATCGTGTGTCTCTGGCAAAAGTTCGATTGCGTCGGTGTCGCTGGGAATGGATGTGCATGAGCCCATGATTTGCGAATAGTTCGGTTATCTAACCTCTATTGACATTTCTTTAAGTTGAATTTCGCGTTAAATGTATTTTCAAAAAGTATTTAAACAAATCACATAATGCATTTTATGAGCGACTTCATTGACAAAGTAAAAGAATTGGCAACCAGTGAACTCCAGCCTTATCTCGATTTATTTTTACTACGATTCGCAGATAAACTGATGGATTTTCCAATGCCGCAGTCAATTCGAGTTTCTGTACCAGATGGCGAGGATGAGGAAGAACTAGTTGCTATTTGGAGAACACTGGACAATAACATTGTCTTGCTAACAATTGGGCGTGACGGCTGCGTATTTAATTGCATAAATGATTACGACACAACTTACGAAGATTCTAATAAATTCATCTCTGATTTACTGGCAATTCGCAGTAAATTGATATAAAAACAACCTAACATCATATATATCACCACCATCCGTCATGGGAATCCCCGCCTATTTCTCTCACATCGTCCGGAATTATGCGGAGATTTCTCTCAAATTGGAGAATTTCAAGCGTAAACAATGCAAAATCGACACCAATTTCTACCTTGATTGTAACGGAATTATTTATGATTGTGCAAAGAATTTGATTGACAACACGCTAGAATACACATGTGAATTCACATATCAAGAGTTTGAAAATGAACTCATTCGCCACGTTATTCGCAAGATTGAGGAATATGTCAAAGATGTATCGCCCAGTGGCACGATTTTCGTTGCATTCGACGGCGTCGCACCCGTTGCCAAACTGAAGCAACAACGCACCCGTCGGTTTAAGGCTGCATATGAGCACAAAGTATTGGGTGACCCTAGTTCAACGAAATTCAAGTGGGACACAGCGAACATCACCCCCGGCACCCAGTTTATGGACTTTCTCACTCGCAAAATCAATGGGCATTTTGGAATAAAAAAGAATTATGTTGTTTCAAGCAGCGATGTCGCAGGTGAAGGTGAACACAAGATTTTCGATCACATTCGCCGTGAAGGTCGCAGTAGAATCAACATCATTTACGGCCTGGATGCCGACCTCATCATGCTTTCTCTCTGCAATCTCCAATATGCACCACTCATTTACTTATATCGAGAGACACCCAGTTACATTGCATCTCTCAATGCAGAATTGGCTGCAAATGAGAAGTATTTGTTCAACATTCCCATGCTTTCTGCACTCTTGTGTGATGGAAAACCCAATCCCAACCGAGTAAATGATTATGTGTTCCTGTGTTTTATGCTTGGCAACGACTTTATGCCTCACAATCCATCAATTAATATCCGGCATAAAGGAATCCATTTGCTAATGAATGCATACAAGAAAATAGCGTGCAATCTCACTGAAAACAACAAAATTGTGTGGAAAAATGTAAGGAAGTTGCTCGGAATCCTAGCAGAACAAGAGCAAAAGAACATGGAAAATGAACACGAATCACGTGCAAAATTCGAAGCAATGAAAGCGAAAACAGCCGGAAGCATGACAACCACTGAAAAGTACAACGCCATTCCTGTTTTTAATCGCGAAATTGAGCACCTAATTGATCCAACATCACCTCGATGGCAATCTCGTTATTACAAATATCTGTTTGGTTTTGAAGATGTTGGCATGAAAACTGCTGTCAAAAATTACCTTGAAGGTCTTGAATGGACGTTTAAGTATTACACAGCCGGTTGTCCTGATTGGCGTTGGTACTATAAATACAATTATGCACCTCTTCTCTCCGACATTCACTCCGAATGCCACTATTTTGACCACGAATATTTCAAGGGCGACATTAAATCAGGACCCATTAGCAGCGATGCACAACTAATGTACGTTCTTCCGCCTGACTACCACTACATTCTCGATGAAGTCAAATTGAGAGAAAAATACACGAAAATGCAATTGTCAGGGATTCTGCCCGAGATAAACAGCGATTCACTTGATTTCACTTGGGCTTATTGCTCATACATGTGGGAAGCACACATCAATTTGCCTGCAATTGATGTGGACACACTCAATCAATCTCTTCAACCTCCAAATCCATAGAATTCATTGCGTCCTTAATGAAGACAGCCTCGCTCACTAACTTAACAACATCTTTCTTATTCTTCTCTTGTTCTTCGTCGGTTGCCCCACCCAACATATTCTGAAGCATGAGCATATACTCATGGTTCAGTTTATCATCATTCGCCCAGTCAGGATGCTGTGCTTCCCATTCTTTTAACTTGAGAATGTGCTTCGTCGCTACTTTGTCCACTGCCTTTGTAATTTTCTCTCCATTGTCCTTATTCCATTTGTTGTTTTGACGAACATAAAACTGAAGTCGCTTCTTATCACTGCAATGAAATGGACGCTTAGTGTCATCCAATTGTGCCAAGTTTTGAATGAGTATCTCTGACATTGACTTAATGTATCCTTGTTCCTTTGTTAGCCAGAGATGATGGAGAGAAAGTTGTATTTTCTCGACAAATTCACCCAAATTAATGGCTTCACCACAATAATCATTGAGATACACGTTTATAGACATCTTCTGGTTGATTGTGTTGTTTACTGTAATGTCCTGTGTTGTCTTTTTGTTCATCAAGTTCTTTAACATAAGTTTAATGTCATCCAATTCCTTCTTTATATCGTCTGTCTTTTCTGCGGTCTGCTCAATGATTTGTAACTTGTTTGCAATGCATTTTCGTTTGTGATACCACAAACTACTCTTTGCTCGATATTCCTTACCACATGCATCGCATGACAATGCTGGTTGTTGGTGGCCAGTCTGGTTCGAAGAAGTTCGAAAAGCATGTTTTGGTGTCAACAGGTGTTTGTCATAGTTAGCCTTCTTGCTCGTAGAATAGTCACATGCGTCACATTGCCAAAACTCGGCTACTTTTCCCCTCAATTTGGTTCTATGACTATGTCTAAGTGAGGCCATATGTCTCTCAAAATTGTCAGGTCTGCTCGTTGTATAGTTACAAATTTCACAACTACTCATTTCTGGCTACTTTTCTTAACATAACCATAGAACTTAAAAGTAGCCAAAAAAACGAGGCAAAATTTGTCAGTCACAACTTTTTTGCCCATTTTTTCACTTTTCTTACTTCGGTTGGTGACAAAGCACAAAAATCAGGTATTTTAGGGATTTAAAAAGGACTTTTCATTTTTGGACAAAAATAAATGTCCAAAATCGAAAACCCTTTTGTCTATAGAGAAAATTATTTGCAAATTTGTGGCCGAATTCGTTATCTAGCAAAAGAACCAGGCGGATTAACCAACATTGTTACCATACACAGTAACATTCTGACTGAAAGATATCCACTAGATAATATTAAAAATTGAATTAAAACATAAAGAAGAGGTACTGACTATAATTATAACATACTATGAAAAAATCAGCAAAGAAACCAATTCTCAAGGTTGTCAGGGATGACATTAAATACATTGATTTGTTCTGTGGATTAGGTGCATTTCACACGGCATTCAACAATGAACCAAGGTTTAAATGTGTCTTCGCATGCGACATCGATGCTGGAATCAGAAAAATATACAAGGCAAACTATGGAATCGATGTCCATGACGATATTAGAACGATAAACTGTCAAGAATTACCTGATTTTGACGTGTTATGTGCTGGATTTCCGTGCCAACCATTTAGTATTGCAGGCAATGGCGAAGGATTTAATGATGCTGAAAAAGGCAACCTCTTTTACGACATACTTAAAATTATCGATTCTAAACAGCCACCAATGTGTGTATTGGAAAATGTCAAGAATCTGAAAACACACGATGACGGCAATACATACAAAACGATTGAAGATGAACTTACATCAAGAGGATATAGCGTGACATCGAGAGTTATTGATGCAACAAAGTTTGGTTCACCACAAGCACGGCAACGCATATTCATAGTTGCCACAAAGAAAAACTCTTTCACCATTCCAGCGGACACTAACCAAATCAATCCAGTTAAAACAATTATTGACCCTACAATCACCAAAGATGACATAAATAGAGAGAAATATGACATCATTGAAAAGAAATCCACTATTAAAGATGCATCAAAACCAAAAATGATTTATCACATTGTCGACAAAAAAACCAAAAAAGGCGGTCGACAGGGCGAACGAGTGTATGATATAAATCACGTAGGAATTACCGTGTGTGCATCATCGGGTGGTCCTGGAGCAAAAACAGGTCTCTATAAAGTAAATGACACAATTCGAAGATTGACGGTAAAAGAAACTTTAGGCATGTTCGGATTTCAAGAAACCTATGATTTTGCAGGCGAAAAAACAGAACATTCGCTGTTTTACTTGGGAAATAGCATAGTTGTTAATGTGTTGGATGCATTCGTTACACCGATTTCTGAGTGGTTTGATTCTTATCGTATAGCGTAGTCATGATGTTTTGAGGAAAACTTGTCAGTTTTAATTGTATGTCGTTTGGGCTATGATCTTTAGACCCGCCACCTTTTCTCTGTAAGTATAAGTGTTTGTTTATATGGACACATGTTTTCTTGGCAACCAGAGTTGGGTGGGCCAAACTAATGAATTCAGAGATGAGTGTTTCAGTCGGACAAATGCTTAAGTACAACAATTCGCCGGAGTCATTGAACGACGTGTGTGAATGGTATGTTGGCATATATTCATCTTCAACACCAGTTAAAAGTGTTTTTATTAATGTAGGGTCAAATGCAACAACTGGTCTGTATGTGTCTTGGTGCAAACACACGTTCTTTAGCAACAACTTGCCATCATCATTGAGAGGCATTTTGTCAATAGACCTGCGGTCTGCACTCCATCCACGTGATTTCTTGCTATTGCCATTTTTGTTTTGTATTTTAGAAGTAGTGCCGTCATCGAAATCAACCACTACATCACTCTTTTTCCTATGGACTTGCTTTCTGATTGCGACAATTTTCTTGTTGAAGTATGTTTCCAGTAAATCTCTAACAATTGGTGTTTCACAAAACAAGGTTTCTGCTTTGAAACCTTTTTTTGCCGTCTCGGCATTTTTGCTTGAGACGGCAATAGGTGAGTTTATTTCCTCGGGATTGAGCGAGGCTGGAACGTAATAACCTATTATTTTTAACTTCATTTTATAGAGAAATGAGAGAAACATAAATAAGCATTTTGACTTCAATTTTTTTCTGGTAAAAATCGGAGTGACTTGAAGGCCGACACCACAAAAAATTGAAAACATATTTAAAGACAAAATCACATGTATTTCCACCTCACTCCAATACCAAACCAAAATGACCACAATGAACACGACAAACGACGACCTTGCCAACCAGTATCAGATGATGTCCGACCGCGAGCACGTGCTCAAGAAGCCGGATACTTACATCGGATCCACTGAAACCGACGAGGAAGTCAACTGGATTATTGATGATGTCACTGACCCTCAGCATCCTAAGATGGTTCATCGGGCTTATAAGAAGATTCCTGCTATTTACAAGTGTTTTGACGAGGGTATTGTGAATGCTCGTGACCATGAAGTGCGAATGCAGACTAATATCGCCAAGAGTGAGAACGCGTCTCTTGCATCTGGTGCCAGTGACGCACCGAAGATGCATCCTGTCAAGAACATTGAGGTAGAGATTGACAGGGCAACTGGTCTCATTACGATTATGAATGACGGCAACGGAATTGATGTGGAGAAGCATCCACAGCACGGCATCTGGATTCCTGAGATGATTTTTGGTCATCTCCGAACATCCACGAATTATAATGATGCCGACATCAAGACGGTGGGTGGTCGCAATGGCTTTGGTTTCAAACTCGTGCTTATCTTCTCAACATACGGCAAGATTGAGACAGTCGACCACGTGCGAGGCCTCAAGTATGTCCAGGAATTCCGAGACAATCTCTCCACGATTTGCCCGCCAATAATCACCAAGCAAAAGGGTAAGCCTTATACTAAGGTGTCATTCCTCCTCGATTACAAGCGATTCGGCGTTGATGGACTGACTGATGATATGTTTGCACTCCTCAAGAAGCGAACATTTGACATCGCGGCAGTCACTGAAAAGACAGTCAAGGTCAAGTTCAATGGACAGCCAGTCCCAATTCGTTCGTTTGAAAATTACGTGAACATGTTTATCAAGTCAGATGCAGTTGCGAAGGTGATTTTCGAGGCACCGAGTGAGCGTTGGGAGTATGCAGTGACACTCACGCCACTTGGTGAATTCACCCAAGTCTCGTTTGTCAACGGCATTTACACATCAAAGGGCGGAAAGCACGTGGAATACATCCTCAATCAGATTGTCAAGAAGATTTGTGACCTCATTGAGAAGAAGAAGAAGATTAAGGTGAAGCCGGCGACAATCAAGGAGCAGCTGATGCTGTTTGTCAATTGCACAATCGAGAATCCTGCCTTCGACAGCCAGACCAAGGAGTTCCTGACGACGACATCCAGCAAGTTTGGTTCCAGCTGTGTGGTCTCGGACAAGTTCATTGACAAGGTGATCAAGTTGGGTGTTATGGATCAGGCGATTTCGTTGAATGATATTAAGCATACGGCGGATGCGGCGAAGACAGACGGAAAGAAGACGCGCCGAGTTCGCGGCATTTCCAAGTTGACAGACGCAAACGAGGCAGGTGGCCCGCGATCCGCCGAATGTACGCTCATTCTGTGCGAGGGAGATTCGGCCAAGGCCGGCGTTATTTCGGGACTCAGCCAGAGTGCGCGTGACTTTTATGGAGTCTACCCTCTCA
>JACCDO011059851.1_pt1 | contig 17020 bp, 19 predicted proteins | sample 7446101 | NCBI WGS metagenome assembly JACCDO01 (sample SAMN15323440, study PRJNA562643) | freshwater metagenome | isolation source: river surface water | place: USA:Blue River Watershed | collected 2017-08-16 | reverse complement strand
AAGAAAAAATAATAAAATTTATTTGTGATTTTGGTATTGATGGATTATATGGTATAAATTATTATCCACAATTTAATAATGAAAAATTAATATATAATAAAGGTTCATGTAAACATATTAAATTATTATCATATAATAAAAATTTAATTCCTACAAATAAAATATGTAGATTTTCTATTGGTTCTCCAGCTATTGATATTACTAATAATAATTATTTAGGTTTAGGACATATTAAATTATCATTTAAAAAAAATAAAATGGAAAACCACAAAGAAAATAATGAAATAAAAATTAAAGAACAAAATGATTTTTTTTATGAAAAAGCTCTTAAACTTCATAAACAATTAAAAAAAGTTTATGGTAAAAAATATAAACCACATTTTACATATATTTATGGGTTTTACATATTTATTTTTAATGATGTACAAAAAACATTTAAAATATCAGATATTTTTTTTCCATTACCAGATTATAAATATAAATTTTCTTTAACTTTTCCAATGTCTATAATTAGTGTTAATAATTATTATATTTTGAGTGCAGGATATGGTGATTTTACTAATATGTTAATAAAATTAGAAAAAGATGATTTGATGAAAATGGTAAAATATAATATAGCGGATAAAGAATTTGATGTAAAGAATCTAGAATATAAATTTGTAAAATAAAATGATTGGTATAATTTTTATAATCTTATTAAATATTAGATATTTAATAAAATAAATGAAGATAAGAATTTTGGAAGATGATTATATGGATTTTTTATATAAACATTTTAATACATCTTTTATAAAAGATAAACTAATATATCCTTTTAAAAATCCAGGTTTTAATATGAGTATTAGTCAATTTTATAATAAAAAATATATTGTATCTATTCGTAATGTTATACCATTTTCTGTTCTTTTAAATTTAACAAAAAAAACATTAAAAAATCCAATAATTCAGGGTATTGTTCCTCGAAAAACTCCTGAAAATAATATTTTTAAAGAAACATTTAATAATAGAGATTATTCACAAAAAACAATATGGGATTGGTTTAATACATATGAATCAACTATATTTTTTATATGTGATTTAGATATTAATAATTTAAAATTAAAAGTAGATAAGTCAATTGAACCATATGTTCTTTATAGACCTCAATATTTTTTTCCAATTGAAGAAAAATTAAATAAAAAATTAAGACCATCACAACATTATTATCCTCAAGAAGATTTTAGAATATATTTTAAAAATAATATATGTTATACTTATGATTCATATGTAAATCAAATTAAAATAATATTATTAGAAAATAATATTTTGAATATTCAAACTAAATATAATCATGTTTGTAATTATCGTTTTACAAAAAATGATTTAGTTAAAAAAAATGAATTTAAAAAAATATTTGAAAAAAATTGGACATTATATAATATAATTTATAAAAAAAATAAAAACAAAGAAAAATGTTTTCAATTTATTCATGATTTTTTAAATGATGGATTATATGGTGTTGATTATTATCCTTCTACTCAAAAATGTTTTAAAAAATTATTAGTACCTTATAAAAAATATAAAGTACCTATTAATTTAAATAATGATTATTGTAGATTTTCAGTTGGTAGTACATCATTAGAAATTTATAATAATAAATACTTAGTAGTAGGACATATAAAAATAAATATAAAAAAGATAAAAGATGAAAATATGAAAATATTTAATAATGAGAGTTTAAAAAAAATACAAAAAATATATAATTCACATTTTTTTAGTATTTCACAAAAAATACATAAAGAATTAAAAAAAAAATATAGTAAAAAATATAGACCTCATCATCAATATATTTATGGTATTTTTTTATTTTTATTTGATAACAAAAATAAAAATATTAAATTATCAAATATATTTTTACCTTTACCTAATTATAAATATGTTTTTTCATTATCATTCCCAATGTCTATATTAAAAGTTAATAATGAAATATTAATAAGTTCTGGTTATGGAGATTTTACAAATATTTTAATAAAATTTGATAAAAATGAATTAAATGAATTATTAAAATATGATATAAAAGATTTTGATCCTTTATCTTTAGAATTTGTTTATATAAAATAAAAAATAAATTAAAAATAGTTAAAATTAAATATATTTAAAAAAATATGAATTAAAAATATAATATAAAAAAAAAGATTTATTTATAAAATGAATGAAGAATTGAATAAAATAGAATCTTTAGATAATAAAAAATTTAGGTCAAAAGAATATCAAATTTTACATACAGCAATCAATGTTGCAAAAAAAAGTAATATGCGTGCAAAACATGGATGTGTTATAGTTAAACAAGGTAAAATAATATCAGTGGGTTATAATCGTTCATTAGGAAATAATAAATATCAAACCAGAAATTTTAATAATGATAAAACGGTAAGTCAGGGAAAATATTCGATACATGCTGAACAAGATGCATTAAGAAATACGGATCCTAAAAATTTAGAAGGAGCTAAATTATATGTTATAAGAATAGGTTGTGGAGAATTGAATCCAATGTTTATGAATTCACAACCATGTAAAAGATGTACAAATATAATAAATAAATATATAGAAAAACATGGTTTAAAACAAGTTTATTATTCAACAGATAATTTTTTCAATGAAGATTTTGAGATTAATTTTCAGATTTAATTTTTTAATATAAATTCTTATAATATTTAAGAATTTATTAATTTATAAAAATTTATATAAACTATAATATTGAGATTAAAAAAATATAATAAATCTATTTATTTGATGAATAAAATTATAAAAAAAAATAATAATTTATAAATTAAATTAATTTTTATTCTAATTTAAAGTTATTGAACATATCCATAACTTTTTTACCTTCTTGTAAAACAGGTGATAATGTATTAATTGTATCTTGAAGATTTTTCATTGTATCCATTAATTGATAAGTTTCCATTTGAGCTTGTTTTAATGGTGATTTACCTTCTTTTGAATATTTAGATTCATTAAAATTCATATCTAAAGGTTTGGTTTCATTTAAATCTTCATCTTTTAATTTAATACCACCTTGTAAAAGTTCACTAAATTTTTCCATATTTTTAGCAGCCATATTAAGATCCATTTTTTCTTTATTTGTGATAGGAGATTGTTCAATATTTAAATTTGTATCTTCTAATTTATTTTTATAGTCTTCTTTATCTTCTTTATCTTCTTTATCTTCTTTATCTTTTTTATTTTCTTCATCTTTTTTCATTTCATTTTCGAATTTTTCAATTTTTTTTTGAGTATTCATTAAACTCTTAAAAATAAAATATAAAATAAAAGCACCAATTGCAGCATATAAAACATTTTTAGTGATTAATGTTAAAACAGCAAATAACAAAACAAATAATAAAATATTTTCGACCCATTCTTCAATAATTTTTCTTAAAAGGAAAGCTACAAAAATAATAGCAATAAGAAGTAAAAGACCATAAAAAAGATTATTATCTAATTTAATTTTACCAAATTTAAAATCTTCTGCATTTTTTAATAATTTTTTAGATTTTTCACTCATTTTTCTTAAAATTTTCATTTTTATTCTTTTTCTATTATAATAAAGTATTTTTTTATTATATAATTCATTTAAAAATATTTCAAATTATTAAAATTTATATTAAATTCGAATAAATCGAATTGTTAAATATGATAAAGCAGCTATAATTAAAGCTTTTAATAAAACACCTTTCCAATTACATTCAAAATGTTGTGAATCACCAAAAAAGTTATATCTACAAATAAATTTGTCAATCATAAAATTACGATTAAAAAATATAAAAACAAATATAAAAATTATTAATGGTATTCTTACTTCATTTAATGTTCTTCTCCATAATGGTTCTTCTTCAACATATTCTACTTCTTCATATTCTTCATATTCATCTTCATCTAATCCTTGTTGATTCATTTTTTCACTTCTTATATATTCATTTGATTTTTGTAATTGTTTATTATAATCAGCCATTATCATAGGATCTTGACCATTCATACGATATAATTGTGAATTCATATCTCTATTTTCAAATTGTTCTTCCATTCTATCTTGACCTGGATTCATTGATCTTAATTCAGGTAAATCTCTTGGTGAAGAATGAGGAATTAATTGATTTGCCATCATTTGATGATCCTGACGATTTGTGTCATTTAAATTATTATATTTTTCTAATACTTGTGTTACTATTTCGGAGTCATCACTTGAATTATTTAATGCTGATATAGGAGTACTTTTATCATCACTCATTCGATAAATGCTTATTAAATTAAAAAAAGAATTATTAAACTATATTTTTACGCATATTTCTTTAAGTTCATTTTTTTATTTTATATTTTATTTTTATAAATTTTATATAAATTATATAAAATAATATTGATTAAAAATATTCATATTTTTTCTTAATTTTTTATTTAAAAAAAATTAAAATTAATTTGATAAAAAAATTTAAATATATTTATTCTTCAATTGTTGGTACTCCTAACGGACATTGAGTATTAACTGATATAAAACGGTAACATTTTTCATCTTGACCATAAATTTTATTTTCAATTTCATGATTTTTAGGAGGTTTCATTATAATACAATTTCTATTATTACATGATTTTGCAAATAAACAAGATAAACCAAAACCCCAAAGAATTCCTAATATTATTTTAGCATATGGATGTTTTAAAAAATTTAACATATTAATATAATATCTTCTATAATTAATTATTATTTTTATTAAGTTAAAAGAAAAATAAAAAAATTAATTTTTATCATGATCTAAAGCCTTAGATAATCTTTTTATTAAATCATCATCTTTAACTTCATAATTAATATTTTGAACTGGTATATTATTTATTTTAGTTTTATCTGATGGACATTGAACTTCTTCACTTTTATATTTATAACAATTATCTGAAGCATCTTTGTAAATTGTTTTTGTTGATTCTTGTGGATTTGGATATTTTATTATATACTTTTTAGGTTTCATAAAATATATATGTATTATTAATCCAATAAATAATGATATGAAAAAAGCATATGGATTGATATATTCTGTAAAATTAATCATTTTCTCTAATTAATCATATTATTTTTTTAAGTTCAAAGTAGTACTTAAAAAAAACAAAAAAAATTTATTAATTTCAATATAATTATATATTTAATATTTGATATTATAATTTTTTTTTTTCAATAGAAGGAGGATTATAAATAAATTGTCTCATATTAAGATCATAATTTTCAGTTTTAGATATAATTTCATTTTGAATATTTTCTAATTTTTTTTGTATTAAAATATAATCTTTAGTTGCATAAATCCATTTAATCCAATTTTCTATATCTGAATTATCTATTTGAAAATCTTTAGCAAGAATTGTTATTTTATCTTGATTTAGTGAAGTAAGACCATCTTTACATTCTCTCATTAATATTTTTTTTTGTTTAATTGATATTTTAGCTTTAATAAGATTAAAAATATTTTGTCTATTTTGAAGTTGTTCAGTTAATAATAATAAATATTTAATTTTTTCATCAAAAAGTTTAGATAATTTTATACTAAAATTTGATTCAATATTCTTAATTTCATCTAAGTGTTTTCGATAAACAATATAATTATTTTTTAATATATCAAAATTTTCTCTTTCTTCATCTGATATATTTTCAAAATTTTCTACTAAGTAAGATATTTGATATAAAATTTCATTTAAATTTTCTATAATTTCTTTTTGATATTGGTATAAATTTATAATTTTTGATGGTTCAATAATAATTTCTCTTTTTTCATTTTTACGATTTATTAATATATAATTATCATCTTCAGTATATTTTCTATTATATTTTTGATGTTTATCTTTTTGAAAAAACTTTCTCAAATAATCTAAATATTCTTTATATTTTTCACTTTCTTTTATTTGATCTTGTTCTTCAAATAATTGATCTATTTTTAAATTATTAGATATTTGTATTAGTGTTGTCATATTTAGATGAATCCTCTAATTATGATATATAAAAATTATTTTATTAAAAACGATATTAAATTTATTTATTTTCTACTTGATTTAGACTTCTTTGATTTTTTTGATTTTTTTGATTTTTTTGATTTTTTTGATTTTTTTGATTTAGATGAACTTGATTTAGATGAAGCTGATTTCTTTATATATTCATAAGTATTTTTTCCTTTTTGTGTTAAATATCCTAAAGTATTTTTAGTCTTCTTTCCAACATATCTTAAAGTATTTCCTGTTTTTTTTACTAAATATTTACCAGTATCATATACTGTTGTACCTACTGATGATACAGCTGATTTACCTGATTTATAAACTAATTTACCTGTATTAGATACTTTTTTAACAGTACCTGAAGTTACAGATGAAGCTGATTTATAAAGTGATTTACCAGTATTTGATATTTTTTTAACAGCTGATGATGTAGTTGATTTGGCTTTATTTAAAATTGATGATGATGATGATTTTGATGATTTTGAGCGTTTCTTCTTTTTACCAGCACCAATCATTTCAAGTGCACCAGGTTTTTCGACTAAGCCGGATGCAACAATAAATTTATTATCAGGTGTTGTTCTTCCAAATTGATAAGCATTAATACCAACTGATAATTCAGCAGCACCAGGAGGAGGACCTTTAGGTTGTCCAGGATTTGTCCAATCAGGAGTATAAATTGTTTCTAAAGGAATTGAATTTTTTTGGGATTCAGCTGCAAGAGGAGCAGCATTAGAAAAATAAGATGAACCTAAACCTGATACACCTTCCATACCAGTTGCACCACCTCTCATAGAACGACGTTTAGTACTTTTCTTTGATTTTTTTGATTTCTTTGATTTTCCACCTTTAAAAGGATTTGGTTCATTAAAAGGATTTGGTCCATTAAAAGGATTTGGTCCATTAAAAGGATTTGGTCCATTAAAAGGATTTTGTCCATTAAAAGAATTTGGTCCATTAAAAGGATTTTGTCCATTAAAAGGACTTGGTTCATTAAAAGGATTAGTATATTTTTTAGTAGGTTCTTTAGATTCTTTAGTGGATTTATTATTTGAACAAATTTCAGTTAATGTTTTGTCACCACCTCTCATAGAACGACTTTTAGTACTTTTTTTTGATTTTCCACCAAATCCATTAAAAGGATTTGTCACTGAACTTGTTCCTGAATTTGTTTTTAAACTTGAATCATTTACAAAATTAAAAGGATTTTGTCCTCTTGAAAGATTTAATCTATTAAAATTGTTAAAAGGATTATTTCCATTTAAAGTACTACCATTAGAAGTAGTTGTATTTAAAAAATTAGCGTTAAAAGGATTAGTAGAAGTTTTTTTTAATCCATAGTTTATTAAATTTTGTTCTGTACATAATTCAATTGAATCAAAATTTATTGCTAATCCTAAAATTGAAAATCCCAATGAACTTTTTCCTATTGTTTTTTTTGGAATTTCAAAATCAAACAATTCATAAGTACTACCTATATTAGCTTTTCCATTTATTTTTTCATCTCTAATTCTTCTAATTAATATTGAATTAGGAGGAGTTTGTTCTTCACCTCCTTTATAACTATCAAAACCAAAAAAAATAATTAATCCCTTATAAATTTTATTTCCTCTTAAAAATTTTATACAATCATTTTCTTTTAAAACTAATTCAGACCCATCAGATTTTGTTAAGATAACTGTATATTCATTGTTTAGCCATCTTAAAGATTTAGCTCCACCTCTCATAGAACGACTTTTAGTACTTTTTTTTGATTTTGATTTAGAACGAGTTCTTGAAGATGAACTACTACGACTTCTTGATTTTTTACCACCCATCATTGATAAAGCAGCAGGGTAAGGAGAACCCATATCTGAATCTTGATATCCTGAAACAGTAATTTCTTTTACTTGACCAGGATGAAGTTTAGCAAATTGTTGAGCATAATGAGCACTTCCGCCATTTTGACTAGATTTATTAGAAACCATTTCTTATAAATGTAACTTAGAAAAAAAAAATTATTAAGGATATTCTATTTCTTGTATATTTTCAAATTCATTATTTTTATTATTTAAATATTCATTTATTTGGTTACTGTTATCTGATTCATCTGATTCATAATTTTCTTGATAATCATAATTTTCAAAATTTTCATTTTCATATTCATTTTCTTGATTTTCATTATAAACTTGATCATTATTTTGATTATTATAATATTGATTTGAAGATTTATTTATTGATATATCATTATCTTGTTGATGAATTTGTTTTTGAATTTTTATTGGTATTTTAGTTATTTTCAAATCATCATCTTGTTCTAGTGCTTCACTTATTTCTTCTTCTTGTTTCTTTTTTGCTTCTAATATTTTTTGTTTTTTTAATTCTTCTTCTAATTCTTTATTTCTTATTTCTTCTTCTTTTTTCTTTTCCTTTTTATCAAAATATTTAAACATAATAAATAATAATAAACATACAGTTAATATACCTAAAAAAATATAAAAATTCTTTGAATAAATTAAAGATTTTATGTTAAAAACTCTTTCATTTTTTTCAGTTAAAACCTTATTAATAAAACTTTGGGTCATTAAACGAGGTTTACTCATTTTTTCTATTTTATAAAATTTTTTTTTCTTATTTTTTTTATCTTAGTTAATTAGAAGTATGATTTTAATTATTAATGATTTTTCAACAAAAAATAATTCAAAATTTAATATAAATATACACCCTTATCAATCTTTTCATTCTATTCTTTATTCTTTAGAATTTATTAATCAAGATAATATTTCCAATTTTTATCTTTCTTATAATAACAAAATTTTAGATTTACAATTAAGTCCAGATCATTATGAACTTAAAGAAAATTCAATTATTCAACTTCATTCCCGTCTTGAAGGTGGTGGATTTTCTAGTTTTTTTAAATTATTTAAAAAACAATGGTATTGGGTATTATTTATTTTTGCAATAGCTCTTTCACCATTTATTTATTTACCTTTAGGTTTAATACCTATTACTGCATCTTTATTAAAAATTGTATTTGATCAATCATTTGAAAAAATAGGAGTATTCTTAGCAACTGAATTAGGTAAATATTCTTTATATAATAGATTAAAACTATTTATTACTTTTATTAAATATATTATTTTTATTTTAATTGTTTATGTTTCTTTCACTTTCCCATTAATGTTATTATGTTTTGTACTTAAAGGAAATTTATTAGGTGATTCTCCTAAAAGTTTATGTTCACCATATAATGCTGCTACTATAACAGGATTAATTTTAACAGTTTTATATCTATTAATTTATAATTCATATAGATCAACTGGTAAAAATTTAGATTGGTTAAAAAATATTTTTAAACAAAATCATTATACACAGTCTACTTTAGCACCTGCTACTGAAGCAATTAAAAAAGGTTATGATCAAATTAAATATTTTTCGATGATGAAAAATCCGATAACTGGTTTATATTTTAACTTTTTGGATAAAACAGCTGATACAGCTACTGCATTAATAAATACATTGATTGATTTTGGTTGTGAAGTACCATCTGAAGATAAATTTAAAAATAAATTTACTCAACAAATTAATCAGTTTAAAAGTTTTGAAAATAAAAATGAAATTAAAATTAAAATACCTACATCTGAAAATACTCAATGTTGTGATCCTAAAAATTATTTTGCTATTGGTAATCTCATTTATCAATATGTTAATAATAATGAAAAAATATTAAAAGATAATGAAATGTATTCTTCCGCTATTATGATAGCTATCTCATTTTTAGAAAGATCAATGAATATTGATTCTTCTAAGATCGATAAAACAAAAGAAATTTTAACTTATCTTGAAAATAGACTTCAAACATTTGCTAAAGATAATAATATGACTTATGTTCCATCGAATCACGGTGTTTATAATGCTTATATAAAAACATTCTTTTTCTATTCAATTTGTAATGTTTTTACTTTAGCAAAAAATACATCTTCAACTATTCAAGAAATGGGTTCTATGTATGAAGTTATTGATATGTTGAAATCTGGTTCTGCTACTGGTAATTGGTTATCTTTTTTCTATGGAATTTGTTTTGTTGCATTATTAATATGTGGATTATTTGATATCTATTAGAAACCATTTTTTCTTTGTAAAATAAAAAATCCTTTCATGGCAAAAAAAGAAAGTTTATATTTATTTTCTTTAAGTTCAATTATTTTAAATAAATATTATGATTTTTTTATTTTCTTTAAGTTCAATTTAGTACTTAAAGAATTTAAATATTTTCTAAATAAAAATTAGGATAATGATAAAAAATAATAAAACAATATCAAAAAAAGAGTTAATAAAAAGAATAAATAAATTATTATCAAAAAAAAGTTATAATAATAAAGATTATCGATTTTTTGAATTATATATAAATTTATATTTAGTACTAACTCAAAAAAGAAAATTAGCACAATTATTTACACATAAAAAATATAATAAACCTGAATTATTTATAAAAAATATGTTAAATTTTTTAAATAAATATTATCCATTTTATTTAATTGACGATAAACATAAATATGGTATTCGTATTCTTCTTCATTCTCAAAATTATGATTTAAATAAATTAAATAAATCTTTTACCAAAAAATTTGCTAAAGATTTAGGAGATTTTTATGTTTGTGCAGGTGATTTAAATAAAATATATAGAAAATATAAATATCTTTTACGACCTGTTATAAGTGTATCATATGATAATAAATATAAAAAAGAAATATATTGTGAATTATTTGCTCAAATGTGTCCTCCACAAATATGTATAAAAAATTTTTATAAATTTGAATTAATAAAAAATAATTTTGGTAAATATTTAAAAAAAATAAATAAAAATATAAAAGTCCATTTTGAATTGCAAAAAGGTTTTTAATTAAATTAATAAAAAAATAAAAAAATAAAATAAAAAAATATTTATAAAATAGAGGTTATAAACATTTATAATGACAAAAAAAAAATCAAATAAAGATCCTAATATAGGAAATAAAACATTTTCTTTAAATACAAATGATTTAAAATCATCTTTTATAAAGAGTAATATAACTTTTATAATTTATTATTATATTATAACAATAGTATTTTTTTATTTTTCAAATACATTAAATGTTCAAGAATTTCAGGGAAAAAAATTTCATTTTTATCCAATTGAATATCGTTTTAAAGATATTTCACATTCAGTTTTTTCTAATTTTAAACTTTTAAATTATGAATATTATAAAAATAGAACTTTTATTGGATTATCATTTGGTTCTTATATTATTTTGTTTACAATATATATTATTGGTTTTATTTTAATTCTTAAATCATTAATATCAACACAAGTTTTTCAAATGATAATTGGAGCTATTCAAACAAATAGTAATGTTAATCCAAATAACAAACCTACAACTGTAACAAAAATTAAAGATTCACCATTTGTTGAATCTAATAAAGTTTATTCTTATGATATATTTTTAGCATTATTAATGTTACTTCCTATGTTAATTCATTATATAATACAAAAAATGGAATGGACGCAAAGAGATATAGAAAAAAGTTTACCAATTAAATTTGGTATATATTTGTTATTATTTTTTGGAGTATTAAAAATAATATTAAATACTTTTTTTAATCCTAAAATGGTTAATCCTTTAAAAAATGCTGAAAAATATTTAATAGGAAAAGATAAAGAATATTTAACAAAAGTAAATAATGAATTAAATATGTCATATTTTTCATTTATTGCACCTATATTATTTATTTTAGTTATGTTTTGTTTAATAACAAGGATTTACTCAGAAATTGATAATAATAAATATTTAAATTATTTATCTTTAATAACAATTTTTATTATTATACCTTTATCATTAATTAGTTATACATATTCAATAGTTTATAAAGATTATAAAGATCCAAATGAATGTTCTTCAAAAGGTTATTCATCTAATATAGAAATAGCTGTTAAAAATGGTGTTAATAATTTATATCAAGCAATAGTTAAATATAATTATCCATGCTTTTATACATCATAATTATTTGATTTTTTTTATATAATAATTAATATGATTAATTATTTAAAAGTTTAAATAAAAATAGATTTATTTAAAATAAAATAGAAGAATGATTTATAAAATTTATTGTAAAAAGAAAAATGAAAAAAATTTTGAAGATTATAACAACATGATTATTAATAATAAAAGACCAGAAGATGAAGTAAAAATATTGAATTATTTTGATAATACATTATTTATGAAATTATTAGATAAAGAATCAATACATATTTTTTTATATAGAATACCTGTTAGAATATTATTAAGAATTAAATATTATGAAAAAAATAATATAAAAATATATTTTTTAAATACTGAACAATTATCTTTAGACCATCATTTACAATATCTTCAATCTTTACCTAAATATATAAAAATAATTGATTATAGTTTAGGTAATTTTTTTTTGATTAATCAATTAAAACGTACATCATATTGTTTACCTTATACTATTAATAGTAAAGAGGATTTTTCGAGTATACCTAAAACAAAAGATATTTGTATGATTTTTCCAGGAAATGGTTCTTTAAGACGTCATAATATTTTACAACAATTAAGAAAAAGTAAAATACCAGTTGATGTTATTAAAGGATATGGAAATTTAAGAGATATACAACTTTTTCAATATAAAATTATTTTAAATATTCATTATAATATTGGATATAAAATTTTTGAAGAAATAAGATGTAACCGTTGTATATTTAATAAAATAATTGTTATAAGTGAATCTTCTGCTTTTCCTGAAACAAATTATTTAAAAAATCATATGATTATTGTACCATATAATGATTTTGTAAAAAAAGTTGAAGATGTATATAAAAATTATGAAAAATATCATAAACAATTATTTGAAAATTATAATGAATTAGAAATTAAGAATTATTATAATAATTTTTATAATAAATTTTTTGAAGAAAATAATAATATTGCTTTAAACTAGAGAAAATATTTTTAATATGGACCCTATACATCGCAATAGTGTTAGAAAACAAAAAGAATTAAAACTTCAACAACAACAAAGAAAAAAACAACAAGAAGTAAATCGTTTATGTCAAAAATGGATGTTCCAATCTTATGAAAATTATTTTAAAGATAAAAAAACTTTTCTTAAAAATGAATGTGATATGGCTTCAAAATGTGCTAAACAAGAATGTCAATATGAACGCGCTTATAATCGTGCTCAAAATCTCCTTCATCAATATCGTGTCAATCCTCAAAAATATCCCATTATATCTTCCACTCAAAATATTAATTTAACTAAACCTCAACAAAGACAATATTCTAATTATTGGTATCGTCAAATAGGTACTTCAAATGCAATGGGTTCTGTTCAACCCGGTTATCCTTATTCAGTTGTACCAAACTGGCCTGGATGTAATATTCGTGGAAGTCAAACAACTTATACTGATGGTTTTTTACAAAATGTTTAATTATTTAGCTTTTAAATATACATCATACAAACAAAACAAAAATTATCGAATGCTTCTTTTGAATTAAAATCTTTTTCTTTTTTAACTAATAAATTTGGTTTAATATTAATCAAATATTTATAAATATTTAAATTATTATTTTTATTATTTTCTTTTTTATTTGTTTTCTCTGATTCTGAGTAAGGTGAAATATTTTCATCTTTAAGGTATTTTTTTTCAAATTCACGATATAAATAATTTATGGATTGTTGATTTGATCTTAATAAAGGGTATAAATATACATAACTAAAGTATCTACTCATTTTCTTTCTATTTTTATATATATTTATTTTTATTTTTTTTATAACTTTAATTTTTTTCTTTAAATTCATTATTTTTTGGTAAATATATTATATTTTTTACAAAAAGTAAATAAGTTTAAAACTAAAATAAAAAATAATTATAAATAATATCTTGATAATGGATATTAATAAAAAAAATAAACAAAATATTAATAATATTATTATTGATAAGATTGTAAAAAAAGGCTTATTTTTAGGTTTAAAATCGGAAATAGATAAAAAAATTAGTTTTGAAGATAATTATTTTTATTCTCAGATCTTACCAAATGATACTATTGAATATTATATAAATGAAAATAATAAAGTTGTTATTAATAAAATTATTAAAAGAGAACCTTTTTATACAATTGGTATAGTAACTGAACATGAAGATAAACAATTTTTTCAAAAATTTAAAATATATACACCGTTATTATCATCAAATTATAAATTAATTTTAAAATATGGTTATTTAAAATATGAAGTAGGTGATAGAATAGTTTTATACTTTGATGAAAATTTTAAAATAAAAGAGCTTCATAAATATAAAGATATTAAAGATAGAACATTTGATAAAAATATTTTACTTAGTGTTTATAAAAAAATTATAAATGAAAATAATTTAGAAAATGATAATTTAATTGAAATTGAAAATACAAATATTGATTATTATACAAAAAAAGATATTATTGATTTATCACATTTAAATACATTTAATATTGATCCTAAAAATTCAAAAGATTTTGATGATGCTATATCAGTAGATTTAGAAAATAATAAAATATATGTTCATATTGTTGATATTAATCAAATTCATTTAGGAAGTTTAGCTGAAAAAAAAGCTGCTAAATTAGGTTATACTTTATATTTAAGTGAAGGAAATTATAATATGTTTAGTGATAATTTAAGTGAAAATAAATTATCTTTAATTAAAAATAAAGAAAGAGATGTTATAACTATTGAATTAGATATTGATCCTAATGATAAATCATTTGAAAATGCACCTAAAGTATTAAATTATGAAATTTATAAAAGTAAAATAATAATTAAAGAAAGATTTGATTATGAATCTGTTGAAAAAGATGAAGTTTTAAATAATAGAAATGATATTAAATTTTTATTTGATTTAACATCAAAAATTTATAAAAGACCTATATCTTTACCTCATCCCAATTATATTATAAATGAATTAGGAAAAGTTGATAAAATTGAATTAGAATATAATAATTCAATTAGTCATAAAATGATTGAAATGTTTATGATTTTAACAAATAAATTAATAACTCAACATTTAAATACTTATAAAAAAATACCTGAAAGATATCATGCAAAAACTCAAGATATTAATTTAGAAAATATGGAAAATATGACTTTAGAATCACAATTAAATGAAATAATCAAATTAAAAACTGCTATTTATGATACAAATCAAACATCTCATTTTGCACTTAATTTAAATAATTATTGTCATTTTACAAGTCCTATTCGCAGATATTTTGATGTTATTATTCATAGAATGTTAGCTGGATATGAATATAAAAATTTGGATTATTTAATTGATCATTTAAATAATAGAGAAGAATTAAATGAAAAAATTGAAAATTTGTATTATACATGGAAATTAATTGATTTTATTAATGATCATCCTACTAAAACTTTTGAAGCTACTATTATTAAAATCACTAAATATGGTATTAAATTTTATATTAAAGAATTAGGTTTTAACGGTTTTGTTTTAGTTAGAAATATTCTTGAAAATATTCGTTGGAGTTTTGATGAAAATAATAATGTTTTAAAAAGTGAAAACATTGAAATAAATAAAGAAAATAAAATTAATGTATTAGCTTATGATACCAATTTTTATTCAAATGATTTTGTTTTTTGGAAAATATTAAATATTTATTGAACTTCTACTTGATTAGTACCACATGAATCTTTTTTTGAAGGATAATTCCATGCATTTTGTCTTAATTGACATTTACCACCAGCAAAAATTAAATTTTTGTTACTTTCACATGTATTTTTATCATTTACAGCAGTACTTAATTCAATATTGCCACCATCGTTATTTTCCCAGTTTACATTTAAATTTCTAGAATCATTGTATTGCATACACTTCTTTTTACCTCCTTTTCCATCAGTAGCTAAAAAATATGGTAAACCTTTAGGACAACACAAAACTTTGGTTGCTGAAGAATCACTATTTTCAAAATTTTCTTTATAACATTTAGTTATTATACAAATAATTAATAATACTATAAGAACTATTATAATTATTTTCTTATTTTTTTCAATCCAATTTACAATATTCATTTCTTTATACTTTTTATTTAGATAAATTATTATCTATATTTATAAAATTATTATTATATTTTTTTATTAATATATGATAATTAACCACGAATTCTCCATTTTTTATTACATGAACAACATGTGATATAAATTGATGCACTTTCATCTGCACCTCTATCTTGTACCATTAAATATTTAGTCTTATTTCCTTTACATCTTCCACATTTAAATTCCTCAGTCAATGTACCTGAACCTGAATTTTCTGCTAATTCTTCAGCAGCATTTTGACGTTGAAGTAATACTTTCCAATGTTCTGGATGAATTTGTTGTGGTGTTAAATAAGCAATTTTATCCAAATCAATCTCTTCTGACATTATTCTATCAATAAAATATTTATTATCCAAACCTGAATCTGGTTTTAAATTAAGATAGATTTGATGTAGTTTATTAACATATATTCTTTTAAAAAAACTATCATTTATATTTTGTTGTATACATCTTTCTTTTGATTTTTCTAATGTATAATTGTAAATTGAATTTTCAATCCTTTTACAAATATTATTATCACTTAAATATTCTTTTAATTTTTGAATACATAATTCTCTCGGATTTATTTGTTGATTATTAATTGTTGACATTTTTAATTATTATCTATTAATTAATATTATTTATAACTTTTTTTTTAAATTCATTTTTTTCATTTTTTATTTCGTTTAACTAAAAGAATTTTAAATTCTTTTACGAATAAACTTTTTCATTATTATAATTTTTACTTTTTTAACGTAAATTTTATTTTTTAACAATGTTTATTTGTTATTTTTTTTACTAAATATATGAATTATGAATGCGTCCTGTGGGATTCGAACCCACGAAGCTAATGCACAAGAACTTAAGTCTTGCTCCTTTAACCACTCGGACAAGGACGCACTAATTAGTT
>JACCDO010405992.1_pt1 | contig 17020 bp, 14 predicted proteins | sample 7446101 | NCBI WGS metagenome assembly JACCDO01 (sample SAMN15323440, study PRJNA562643) | freshwater metagenome | isolation source: river surface water | place: USA:Blue River Watershed | collected 2017-08-16 | reverse complement strand
CTGCAGCTTGTTTTTTAAGTTGTTGTGCTGCTTGATATTTTGAAATACATTTCCATGCTACAAATCCTGCCAATAATACTAATAAAATAGTAAAAATTTTAATATTTTTCATATAAAATTGTTTTAATCCAGACATACTTATTTTTATTTATTATAATAGAAAAAAATAAATATTTACTAAAAATAAAGTAAAAACAATAAATGCCTTTTGTTAGTAAAAAACAAATGAAATTATGTTACATTCTCCAAAAACAAGGTAAAAATAAAAATTGGGATTGTAAAGAATGGTCTGAAAAAACAGATTACTCTTCTTTACCTCTTTATGTTTCAAATAGTAAAAGTAAAAGTAGAAGTAGAAGTAGAAGTAGTAAAAAAAAGAGTAGTGGAAAACGTAGTTTCTTACGTAGAAGTAGAAAATAAATTATTTTATTTTACTATTTATTAAATGAAGAAATCAACTTATAATAGCATTAATATTTTTATTATTATTATTATTATTATTTTAATAGTGACTCTTAAATTTATTAAAGATCCATTAAAAAATGAATATTTTGATTTTAGAATTCATAATTCTTCTTCAGCATCATCTAGATCTTCTTCACCTTTTTCATCTAGAGCTTCCTCTAATACCTCTTCACCATTAGGTACACCATTAGGTACACCATTAGGTACACCATTAGGTACACCATTAAGAACACCATTAAGTAAACCATTAAGTAAACCATTAAAAGTTCCAATGCAATCTATTTCTAACCAACCAAATAAAAGAAATAATAGAAATACAAAACATAATAAAACTGGTAGAACTAAAAAATATAAAGATAAAATAATTATAAATAATCATAATACTAACAATAATAAATTTGTTGATAAACCATTAAATAATATTTACGATAATAATCCATATACGTATGGTACTTATCCTTACCCACTTATAGGATATAATAATTATTATAATGGTGGATTATTTTATTATGATGATCCATTTAATACTTTACCTATGAATTCTTATGATATGGTTAATATTCCTATTTATCAAAGTTATCAAGATGATATTGTCCCAAATTATAGAGATACTTTTAGTTCAATTGGTAATAACTATTTTTATAATAATAGATTTCCTCCTCCTGTTCAAGATTGGTGCTGGAAAATTATAAGTTATAAAGATTTTAATCTTGTTCCAACCGCTTCCAGAAAACAATGGATTGAAAAAGCTAAAAAATATAAATTTAATCATATACAATTTCCTAGAGATAGAACTGATTACATTTTAGTCCCTACTTGGGAAATTTCTGAATGTTATATTAATAAATTTGGTGACGATTCTATGTTTCAAGAAGTATTACTCGAATAAATATACAATTTTTATTATTATTATCTTTTTTATTTCTAAAAAGATAATAAGATGTCAACACACACTGTTTTAATTTGTCTTTCACTTCTAATTTGTATTTTATCTATTATTATATCATTAACTAAGTCAACTCAAGAATATTATTATTCACGCAGAAGAGGAGGAGGTGGAGGTGGTGGTCGCGGTGGAAGTTTTGGGGGAGGAAGAGGAGGTATGATGGGAGGAAGAGGTGGTATGATGGGAGGAAGAGGTGGTAGAGGTGGAAGAGGTGGTATGATGGGAGGAAGAGGTGGAAGAGGTGGTAGAGGTGGTAGAGGTAGAGGTAATAGAATTTATAATAATTATTACGGAGGATGGGGAGGTTATGGAGGTTATGGTTATCCTTATTTATATAATGTACCAGCATATTATTATGATGACTATTATTCAGATGATTATGCTGCAGATGACTGGTGCTGGACAAAAGTTACACCATCAGAAGCTAATTTATCTGATCGTGTAACTAGAAAAGAATGGAGTGAATGGGCTATTAGTCAAGGTATAAAACGTATTTTATTTCCAAAAGATGTTAAAGCTGGAAATTTTATTATGAAACAATCTATTACTAACTGTATGCCAATAGATATAAATAATTATGATAGTGTAGTATTCTAATAAAGGAACCTTAGGTTCCTTTAAAACCTCCTCTTATCATTTAATTTAATATTATTATTAAGATTTAACTTATATTCAAATTTTAAAATTTGAATATTTTAAAAAAATGAAAATAAACTAGTACAAAAATAAATATGAAAATAAAATGTATTAGTTTTTTTTAAAAAAATAATAATAAATAACGAAGAGGAGGTTTTAAAGGAACCTAAGGTTCCTTTATTTATTTTGCTCTTGATAATAAATTACCAAGTCCAAATGCTGGATGTTGATTTCTAAAACCAGCAATAGCAGCATCTGATAAAGCTACACCCACTTGTTTTAAGGTAATATTTGGATAAAGTTCTTCTAATTCATCAGTCATTATATCAATTGCATATTCCCAATTTTGATTTTTTAATGCAGTACGCAAAGCATAGTTAGATGTAGTATATTCTAATAGTTTAATTTCTTTATCAATAGCATCTTCATAATTATATTCTTTTTCAAATTTTCTTTCACAAACTATACCTTGATTTTTTAAATTACAATCTATTTTTGCAATTCTTTTTGTATGTAATTCTTGTAATAAAGGATCTAATTTATTTTTAATTTTTGTCATAGTTTCCTCTTGGTTTTTTTTATCACCTTCGTCACCATAAAAAGGTATTTTAGTTGATAACATATCTATCATTAAAGCATAATTATTTATAATTTTTTTATCTTTTATATTTGATTTTTCTATTCTATAGAAAACAAAGCCAATAATAAGTAATATAAAAAATAAAAATATAGCTAATTTATGAGTATAATAAAAATAATTTATTTTACGTTCATAATATATCACACTATATTTATCTACATATCTAGCATAAATATAAGTACTAAATAATATTGCTGTTATAATGACTATAATTTTTGTATAAAGATATTCCATTATTTGCTTTTTATTAGTAATAAATATATTATAATTTTATTTGAATTTTTTCATTATTTTTTAAAATAAAAACAAATTATTTTAAATTTAAAATTCCGTATATAAAGAAATTATAAATTACATCAAATGAATATTCATACTAACTTATCTATAAATAATCTTATTTCAAATGAATTAAATTTAAATTGTAATGATTGGTCTTTTATTAATGTTTTTAAAAGAAAAGGTGTACAAGCAATATGTGGAACTTTATCTAAAAAATTAAAAGTTGATATTGATCATACTATTGATTGCCCTATTGTATATAAAGTTGGTGCTCATCCAGAAAGATCATTAGAACATGAAGAATACATTATGAAAGATTGTAATAAATTAAGAGAAATTTCACCACATTTTGTTTATTTATACCATTCTAAATATATGAATATTACAAATAAATTTATAGATGATAATGGTAAATATAGTTGTAACTGTGAAAATTGTAAATCTGAAAAAAAACATAAAAAAGAAGATACATTATTTACTATATCAGAAGATATTACTAAATTTAAATATAGAAAAGTTCTTTTTATGGAATATGTTAGCAATATTCATCTTAAACATGTCTTACGTTCAAATGATGATCATTTATCAGCTTGTCAACTTATTATGAGTATGGCTGCAATTCAACAAGGTATTGATTTTAATGGTTTATGTCATTATGATTTACATATTGATAATATTTTATTAAAAGAATGTGATCCACATTCCTATTTTGCTTATAAATTTAAAAATGGTAAAACTCTTCTTACTCCTACTAGAGGATATTATCCTATTTTTATAGATTTTGGAACAAGTTATATTCATTCATATATTCAACCAGAAAATAAAAATAATTGTAAAACTTCAGTTATTAATACTCATAATGGTTTGCAATCAACTATATTTGATAAATTTATTGATGCACATCAACTTATATTTAGTTCCATGTATGAATTAGAAAAAATTAGTGAACGTTATCATTATATTTCTACTTTATTTATGAAATATTTTAAACACGTTACAATATATAGAGAAACTGGATGGAAAAAATTACCATTTGATATATTTAATCAACTTTTAAATAAACTTGAAGATTTTGATCCTGATATCGAAGATACTTATCCTATTATGCAAACTCAACAATCTGATTTAATTGAAATACTAAGTTTATCCATTACTTTACCATTTAAACCTGCTTCTGATGATACTGTTAAAGGATTTTGTAAAAAATATAATTTAAAATATAAAAATAATACAGAATCTACTGATTATATGATTGGTTATCTTTTTAAACAATTATGTATTCAAATTACAAACATACAAAGAAGTCTTAATTTAATTAAAAATTCAGAAGATGACTGTAATATTAATGAAGACGAAATTTATTATATTATACGCGAAATTGTTGAATGTAAAGATGGTCAATCTGCAGAATTACTTAAAAATAAATATAAAATGGGTAAAAAATGTGAATTAAAAAAATGTTGGAATATTATTCAAGATTTATCTATATTTTTAAGCAGTATATATTATCAATATTTTAGAACACATGAAGACATTATTAACGAACTTTATAAAAATGTATCATTTCAAGACTCAATTGATATTGCTTATTTTTTACAAAAAAATATACCTGTGCGTCCTACAAAATTAGGACTTGTTGATGTTTATTGTTATGATTCTACCACAAATTGTATACAAGTAAAACAAATGGATACTAGTGATTATAAACCTGGTAAAAAATGGTTAACTCAAAAATGCAATCAACTATTCCAATAAAGGAACCTCGTAAAGGAACCTCGTAAAGGAACCTAGCGCTTGCGCGTTAAAACCTCCTTTCATTATTAGTTTTATTTTAATATTTACTTTTGTACTAGTTTTTTTTAAATTTTTAAAATTTTAATATTTTAAAAATAAACTAATACATTTTTATTTTAATATTTACTTTTGTACTAGTTTTTTTTAAATTTTTAAAATTTTAAAAATTTAAAAATAAACTAATACATTTTTATTTTAATATTTACTTTTGTACTAGTTTTTTTTAAATTTTTAAAATTTTAAATATTTTAAAAATTTGTAAGTTTATTTATAATACTATTTTAATACCATTTTAATAAAATTATGATGAGGAAAGGGTATGGGAAACATCATTCACCATATTTAACCAATAATCTAAAGTTAATCGTTTAAAATCATAAGTATCCCATTTATTAACTATATTTTCATATTTAGTTCTCAACCATATTTCATCTATATCTTTCCATTCATTATCCTCTACTTCTACAATTGGTAATCCTTCAAATACTTTATTCAAACCACTTTTAGGTATAATAGGAATTCTTCCTAATATTAATACTTCCCAAGTACGATGTGTATCTAATCCATTACCAAATGGACATACTACAAATGCAGCTGTATTGCAGTTTCTCCAAAATTGTAATCTTTGTTGTTTTGGTAACCAAATGATACATTTTTTATTTTGTAATGCTTTTAATATTGGTTCTCTAAATTGTTGTCTTCTACTTGGATAACCATATGTAGAATGATGAAAATTAGTTACTGCCAAATCAGGATTACAATCCTTTATATTTTTAAATGTACTACATAATGTTTCTAATTCTTTCTCTTGTTCATACGGAGTACTTACATTACCCCATTCATGAGGTATATTTTTTGATGCAAAATGTAATGTATGATAATCTAATCCTATTGGTAAATGATTTAATTTAGGATGACTATAATTTCCCGAATAATTTTGTGCATACCATTTTAATAATTTTGGATGATCTAAATAACTATATATTGTCAGTACATCATCTGGAACAGTTGTATCCATATCACCACTTACTAATATAATCGGATTTTTAAATTTATCCAATAAATTAGCTTGAAAAAATTGAATAATTTCTGTAATACGCACATATACTGTATCACCTATTTGATTATTAAAATTAAACTCATAAATAGCCCCATTTTTATTTATAATTTTTGGTGGATTTTTTACACTTGTTGCTAATCCAAATGAACTGACATATTTTGTTTTAAATGGATTATTAAAAGTATCCATTTTTAATATTTTAATAGTGTTATACTACTATTAAAATAATATGATTTATTTAAATACTAATTATTTATTTTATTCTTCCACAAATAATACATATTGAATTATATTTTGAACACATTTTGAACTTATTTTTCTTTGTTTACCATTCGCATCAATTGTTTTTATACTTTCTAATTTTTGGATTGCCTCTTCTTTACTACATTCTGCAAATGACTTATAAAAATGTTTCATAGTTGTATATTCTTTTATAATTGCATCCGCAGTTTTACCCGATATATCAGGTATTTGACATAATTGTTCTTTCCAACATTCAATTGATGTTTTTATTTTTTTACTCGATATTTGTTTTTCAATAGTTACATTTACACCTTCTTTTTTACAAATATAATCAGATGGATTATCTTTTATACGATTATATATAGACATAATCAATTGACATGTTTCATTTACATTCTTTGTAAAAAATATACCAATTTTATCTCTTAATTGTGTATTTATTATTGCACTATGTATTATTTTATCTTGAACTTTTGTTGGATTTATATTATAGGTAACACTACCTTCAATTATATAATAATATTGTTTACTATCAAAATTGGATAATATTGATGCTTTCTGATTTTTATAACGTCCATCTTTTATAGATGCCAACAAATCATCTAATGTTTTACGTTCAAATAAAAAATAAATTTCATCTGTTTCATCTGTTTCATTTTTAATACAAATTTGAAAATCTCCAAAAATCAAATTTGAATATTCTACTGGGATAGTTGAAAGATAATCTTTACATTTTATTTCTCTATTATCTACTTTTAATATTAATTTTGAATTTGAATTTAATGATGACATTTTAATACTACAATATTAGTTTTTTTCTTTTAAATAATAATTGAATTATTATCTTATCTTATTTTTAAAAAATGTTAAACCCATATTTTAAATGGAATAAAATACTTTTATTTGTAAATTTAGGATTAATTCTTTTATTTGGAATATTATTTTTTTATCATATTGAAATTGTTACAAAAACAAAAATACCTCCAAGATTTTTAAAAGTTGTCGAAAAATATGGTAATTTTTACATTAAAAGTATTATGTTATGTAAACAAGAAATAAGTATGTTTGTTAGAAATCTTTTTGATGTTATTACACAAGGTCAAATAAGAGATACATATTACAAATTAGATAAAGCTAGACATCCATATCTTATTTTAACAATTGTTGATAATATGGATAATCCAACAAAAGAACAAAAATTAATACTTGAAAAAAAAGAAATAACAGTTATTAGACCACTATCAGAAAAAGACTATCAAAAAAAAATAGATCCAGAAAATAAAGAGTTAGAAACGAAATGTTTTGGTTATATTAATGGTATTCCAAATTTAACAGTAAATGAATTTGTTACTAAAACAATGGAAGAAATGAAAGATGAATTTTTTGTTTATAAATGTAAAGATAAACAATGTGGATACTTTTTAAAACGTTCTATAATTGATACTAATTTAGTACCAGATGCTGAAAAAGATTTAGTTATCGAATTTCTTGAATTAGATAAATATGGCGAATTATTAAAAGATTTTCCAACTACACAAAAAATAGTCGATACATTATCAAATATATTATCCTATAGAGAATATTTATTACATTCCGATGATTTATGATTAAATAACTAATTAAAATTATTTTATTCTTTATATTTTAAAATGTTTTATTATAAAACTATTAATAAAATATTAATATTAATTATTATCATTTTAATTATTATTTATTTGTACTATGAAATAGATATTATTAACACTTTATCTAAACAATCTTTATCAAAAGAACTTAAAGAATTTTTAAATAAATACGGAAATTATATCATACATTCAATTAAAATATGTAAAAGACCTGTTGATGAACGTTTAGAAAAAATTATGAATGCTTTAACTTTTTTTGAACTTGAAAAACAAAAACAAAAATTTAATTTAAAATATGCAAATCATGTATATTTATTAATAGGTATATCACCACCTGATAATCTTGAATTAATCACTAATATTATTCTTGAAAAAAATGAAGTAGTTGATATTTATTTAGAAAGTGAATTAAGTGAAAAAATGAGAGCTGCTGGAACAAATCTAAATATAGATGAAGTAGAATGTATAGAAGTAGCTTCAAATATTTATAATGTTGTTCCCAATTTTACTCTTAAAACACTTATTTATGAAAGTATTCAAAAATTAAAAGATAAATTTTATTATTATAATTGTATCACAAATAATTGTCAAATATTTGCTAAAAAAATTGGTGAAATAATTAAGAAAAAATTAAAACCTGAAAATATTAATCCAAATTACACTCCTAAATTCTACTTCCAAAAAAATGCTTACATTTTATTACAACCTTTTGAATTTGCAAAAAATGTTGCTACTGTTTTAACAGATTCATTACGTATTTTAAGATTTTGGAAAACAAACAATGATGAATAATGAATGATGAATAATGAATGACGAATAATAAATGACGAATAAATAATATAATAATAAAATATAAATTAAAAAAAAATTAAATAAAAGTAAAAAGAATAAATTATTTTTTACTTTTGTATATATAAATATGAATGTTTCTTTTGAATTAAAAGATTTCTTTCCATATTATCCTTCCTCCCAACTAAACAAACCTTTCGATATTTTATATGACTCAAATTTTTACAATACTATACCCAGAAAAAAAGAATTTGACGAATGTAGAGCTAATGTTACAGATATATTATCAACAGAAGGAAATTTTTGGCCACACCAAAATTTTATGGCAAGATTTATGAGTCCTAATACTCCTTACAATAATATGCTTGTTTTTCACGGAATGGGAACAGGTAAATGTGTATTTCCAAATACATTTATTCATACCACAAATGGTAATGTAAAAATAGAAGAATTATTTAATACAAATACAGAAAATATGATATATACATTTGAAAAGAATGTAAATGAAGAATGGAAAGATTGTACAAATTTACAAATAAAAGTTTTTACAATGGATTCCTATCAACATGAACCTATTGTAAAAAATATAGTTAGAATGTATAGAGAATACATTCAATCTTTTTGTAACAAAATTATAATTCAAAATATAGAGTCAAATGAAATAATAGAATTATGTTGTACGCTCAACCATTCATTATATATTTTAAATAAAGGTTGGTCTAATATATTTGAAGCTAATAAAGATCAAGTGTTAATACTCAGTGCTGATAAAAATAAAATTATAAAAGGTAAAATAATTGAAGTTTCACCTATTTATTATCAAGGTTATGTATATGATATTGAAATTGATTCTACACATAACTATTTTGCTAATAATATTCTTACACATAATACATGTTTAATGGCAGCTGTAAGTGAATATGCAAAAAGTATTCTTCCTAGTTTAAATAAAACCATTATTTTAGTTAAAAATGATACTCTTAAGAAAAATGTTATTGATGATATTGCCACAAAATGTACAAAAGAAAAATATAATATCACTCTTGATCCAAAAACTGGTAAACCTTTAAGTACAGATTCAAGACTTTTACGTATTAGTTCAGCTATTAGTAAAAACTATAATATTATGACTTATTACGATTTTGCAAAAACAATTAAAAATATTAATCCTAGTATGTATGATAATTCATTTATCATTATTGATGAAGCCCACAATTTACGTAGTAAAAAAATGGCTAACAAATTTGGTATTAACAGTTATAAATTAATACACAACTTATTACATACTATTAAAGGTAGCAAAGTTTTACTACTTACCGGTACACCTATGAGAAATAGTAGTACAGAAATTGTAAGTCTTATGAACCTTATTCTTCCATTAAACCAACAAATGACAGAAGAAAACTGGTCACAACACTATTTTAATTCAGAAGGTAATTTATCAGAAGAAGGTGCAAATTTATTAAAAGAATATTTCTATGGAAAAGTTAGTTATTTACGTAGTCCAACTGGTAATGTTAATATTACTTATATGGGTGATATCGAACCACCATTAAAATATACAAAATGTTATCCTCTTTGGATGGAACGATTTCAAAGTGAAAATTATAGTATATATTATGACAAAGATAAACAAAAAGAAATTAATGTATTAGAAGATGAAGATGATGACGATGATGACGAAGATGCAGATAATAAAAAAAGTTTATGGATTTCAAGTAGACAAGCTAGTTGCTTTATATTTCCTAATGGTGAATGTGGTATTCAAGCTGAAAAAAAATATTTAGATATTGATTATGGTGGTGATACAAGTAAAACAAGAATTCACGATTATAATTGTAGTAAATTATTTATACAATTTCTACAATCAGAAGGAAAAGATGTTGAAAGTATGTTAAATCAACTTAAAAAATGTAGTATCAAATTTTGGTTTGCTATTAAACAAATTCTAGACTATCCTCACAAAAAAACATTTATTTATTCTAACTTTGTCTTAGGTGGAGGTATCGTACTCTTTTCCGCACTTTTAAAACTTTTTAACTTTAATAGTGCACAGACTAAAGGATTTGGTACAGAAGCTTATCCTAAAGATAAACGTTTTCTTTTACTTTCCTCTAAAACTATGAGTACAGAACAAATGAGAGTAGGTGTACGTGAAATTTTCAACAGTAGAGAAAATGTTGACGGTGATTATATACAAGTGATACTAGGTAGTCGTATTATTGGTGAAGGTATCAGCTTTTTTCACATACGTCAAGTTTTTTTAATCACTCCTAGCTGGAATAATGCAACAACTGAACAAATTTTAGCAAGAGCTATCCGTGCAGACAGTCATCCAGACTGGATGTCTGATAAAAACTTGGATATTTATCGTTTAGATGCAAAACCATCGGTTGTTTATAATAAAAATACAAAAAAAATTATAGAATCACAATCAGTTGATACACTTATGTATTATACTAGTGAAACAAAAGATATCAAAATTAAACAAATTGAACGAATTATGAAAACTTCTGCTGTTGATTGCACACTTAATAGAAAACGTAATATTAATCATAATGATAAACCTTATAGTATTCAATGTGACTATTTAGAAAATTGTGATTATCAATGTGATTATGTTGATCCTATGTTTTATACACCTGAATGGAGTTTACAACATCCTGAACTTATTATTACAGATACATTTTACAACTATTTTGCATTTAAACAAATCATAAATATTACAGATAAAATTAAAGACTTATTTACATTACGTCAAGCTTATGATTTTGAAGAAATGTATAATATACTTAAAAATGATACTTCTATTAGCACATATCTTTCTGGTATAGTATTATCTAGAACATTACATTCAATGATAGGAAGTAATCTTAAAATTAAAAATCATCTTGGATTTAATAACTATCTTAGAGAAGATAATAATCTTTATTTTTTAGTAGATGATGCAGCTGCTTCAACTAATTATACAAGTGCTTATTATGCTGCTAATCCTTTTTATGACAGTAGTTATTCTAATGCATTAACTACTATACAACATAATACTATTTTAAATGATTATTATAATGAAGACTCCACTATGGACAGATTATTTAAATTATTAAATACAAATAAAAATAAACCAGAAGTAATTAAAACTATTTTATTAAATTGTGATCCATCAGTCAGTATAGATTGGATTGAAAATGCTTATGATTCTTATCAAAATGATAATTCAAATACTAATAAAAATACACTTGTAGATATTATATATAAATTATTTAAAAATGTTATACGTACTTTAGAAATTAATAACCAACTTTTACCTATTAACTTTTTTATTAAAAATAAACTTAGAATAAAATATCCTCAAAGTGGATGGATCGATGCAAATGAAGAAGAAACAGAAGAAATTATTAAAAAAAGAATGGAACAAATTGCAAATATTAAATCAAAATTTGGTTATTATGCAATCATTGATGAAAAAGATGTATTTCGTATAAAAGAAGTTGCACCTATTCAATTTACTAAAAAAGGTGATATAGATAGTCGTATTTCAAGAGAATTAGGAGCTTTAAAATGTGGAACAGGAAAATTAGCAAAAGGTGGACTTATTTATAGAGTTTTATTAATTAGTTTAAAAGCTTTAGAATATGGAATGGATCCTTTATTAGAAACTTTACACACTGCTCCTCCGTTAAATACAAATAGTAAAGATTATATTGATAATTTAAAACCTTTTGTTGTACGTTATATACTCGAACAAGCTATTTTAAATAATTTTCTTCAATTAAGTATGAAAAAAAGAAAAGAAGTACTTTTAAATATGTATAAAACATTACCTTCTAAAAGTGAAGATCATCAATTATTAACTAGAAGTATTATACAAGCTGGACCTACTCCAGATGAAGTTTACTTAAATGATGACAATATAAAAGCAATTATTAGAGAATTGGAAGACCTTACTTATTTTAAAGATTACTTCCATATCAAAAATCTAACAAATGATATCACATTTATAAATAATTTACCAGAAAATACAAAAGGTGCATTAAGTAAAGCATTAAAATATAAAGCAAATACCATTTGTGAAAGCTTAAATACTTGGTTTCAAGAAAATAACTTGACCATTTAATAAATTTTTATATAATAAATCCCTTTCTTTTTAAAAATAAAAAGAAATGTAATATCTATCTTTTAAAAAAAATACACAATAAACAAATTTTAAAACTTTTAAAAGTTTTAAATATTTTATAAAAAATAAATGAGATTTTTTAAAAACCTATATATCACACATGTCGATGTGTGTGATATATCATTTTATAAAAAAATAGTAAAAATCAACATTTTTTATAAAAATCTTAAAATTAGAGAAAAAAGTTTAAAACTTTAAAAGTAAGTAAAAATACTAGTTAACAGTAATATAGTAAATTTTCATTATTTTTATTATCTATATTATAAATTTTTAAAATTATTTATTGACTAATTTTTCGATCTCTTTAGAAAATTTTAGATTAATTTAATAATTTCCAATTTAAAGAATTAAATTGTTGATATATACATAAAATATGAGTTTTATATGCGAATTTTGTAATAAAGTTTTTTCAACTCAGTCTAATTTAAGTTTTCATAAAAAGACAGCAAAATTTTGTCTAAATATACAAAATAAAACAACTGATAATACTAATACTAATACTAATGAAGACAATACTAATACTCAATTAATACAAATAAACAATCCTAATTATATAAATACTATAGCTGATGATAAAAATGATAAGAATGAAAAAAACTGTATATGTTCCTATTGTAATAAACAATTTACAATTAAAGCTCATTTAAAAACACATTATTTAAGCTGTAAAAGTAAAAAAGAATATGAAATTGAAAAAGAAATAACCCAAAAATGTACTGAAAATATAAATAATTTAAAACTACAGTATGAAAGAAAAATTCAAGAATTAGAACATAAAATAGATTTATTAAATTTAGAATTAACAAAGGAAAAAAACTATACTACTAAAGTAGAAGAAGAATTAGAAGAATATAAAAATCGTTTATTTGAAAGAGATGACAAAATTGCAGATGAATTTATAAAACGTCCAACTGCTGTTTACAATGATAATACTCAATATATCAACAACTATAACATACAGTACAATAAAATGTTTAACGATTTAATCCCATTGACAGATTCCTATTTAAAATCCAAAATAAGCGAAATTTCTGCTGGTAGTCTAATTTATGTACATAATTTAGACAATGCTAACAGTAATATTATAGACTATAACTTTGCTTGCAATTTAGTCAATGTATTAAAAAATAATGTATTCTTTACAGATATTGCTCGAGGTAAGCTTGTATATAAAGATGAAAATGAAAATAAAATGGCTATGATGGCTGAATCGTTTATCCTAGATTGTATAGCTAGATCTAGGGAAGAATGTTTAAATATTTGTAAAGTAGCTATTGACATGGTTAGGGCTAGAGAGTCCGAATTTACAGATAAAGACTATGGCCAATGTATTATGGGGTTAGGTCAATTATCCGACTGTATAAAAGCAGGCAAACCACATGCTATTATAACAGAAATAGCCAATAAATTGTGTAAAAATTCAAAAGTTTTACCATCTATTAAGGATTTTAAGCAGAAACAGCTTAAAGCTACAAATTAATGAACTTTGTTTCCCTATAATCCCTCCTTTTTTATTCTTAATAGAGTAAAAAAGAATAAAAGAGTAATTTTGTGTAAATTGATTTTTTTGAGGTATTACCGAGCTAAGTTATCTTTAATTAGTTAAAAATTAAAAAAAATGGTTTACAAGTATATTAGTCCTGTTAAAAGAATCGTTATTGATGAACATGGCAATCTTATTAGAATAAGAAGTTCTGGTGTTATATGTAAACGAATCATAAATGACAAATTATACTTTTTATTTGTAAAACAAATAGGAGGAAAATGGAGTTTTCCAAAAGGAGCAAAAGAGGAAAATGAAGTTGAATATGAATGTGCATTACGGGAATTTAATGAAGAAGTAGGTATTAATATTAATAACTTAAAACATTTAAAAACTATTACTATTTATAGTAATACATATTTAATATTAAATACAACTACAAATGTTTTATTAAGTGATGAACAAAAAAGCGAATTTAATACTATATCTATAAACTCTATATCATCTAATACAAATACTAATTCAAATACAAACTTTGATTCACAAAATCGATTTAATATGTTAGAAGATGAAAGTGTATGCGAAATATTAGATGTATCATGGATAGATATTGATACAATACGCAATCATATTAATCAATTTAATGCAGATGTAAGAGTATTAGTTAATTCAAAACGTCAACATTGGTTTCATATTAAAGTATTTGGTAAAAAATTCATCAATACAATATTTAATTATTCAAATGATATAAATGATGAAAATGATGATTTAAATGTGACATCTAGTCTGGAACAATTAAGAGTATCCCCTATTCATTTTTCTTTTATTGTATAAAAGATAATTATATATCTTATAAGATATATAATAAACTATTTATTATTATTAACTTTTAACTTTAAACTTTTAACTAGGAGTTAATATAGTATCAATTGTGTTACAAATTCGTAATATAGTAGTAGCACTTAAATTAACTTTTTCACTGTAGGAATTTAAATCGAAATTACTATTTATTTTTCTTAAATAATAAAATACAACACCTTTACTTACAGATTGTGGGTTACTTCTATTTAATAAACTACTTTTATTTTCAATTTGTTTAAATAATTCTAAACATCCTTCTATAAGTTCTGTTTTTAAATTTAAAATTTCATCAATAACTTTTGGTATAAAATGTTCTGCAGTTATATAATGTTCTGTATTTCTATTCGGTATTCCTAAACAAAAATATGTTAAACCTTTACTAACATTTTTACGTGTAATTCCAAAAATTTTTTGCAAATGATCTGGAGTTTGAGGTTTTCCTAATTCTTTATATGCTTGAAATACACAAGCAAACATAATACCTTTTCTAAGATTACTACGTTTAATATCACCATTTGTTACACTTGTATAGTAACGGTCTGCAATTCTAATAACATCTGGATGTAAATTATATATTTCTAAATCTTTTGCAATTCCTTTATCAGGACATTTTTTAAATTGTATACTATCTAATTTATGATCTAATTCTTCATCTACTGAACTTAACTGTAAACCACAATTTAAACATAATATAAGATTATTTTCTTTTGTTGTTTCAATATGATTACAATTATTACTTTCATTTGTTAGTTTTATATTACCATTTATTTCTTTTTTTACACTATTTGTTATATCATTTGATCTATAAATTTCAGCTTGTCTAAACAATTCATTTAATTCTTCATCTTCTTCTTCACTACTTGAATCATGTCTTGATCTTGGATAACTTCTTGCTTTAGGTATACGTTTTGGAGGCATTTTTTATTCAATATTATACTGTATTCTTTTATTTTATTAATACTTTTAATACAATTAATAAAATAAAATCAGTTTAAAGATTTGATTTATTTCTTTAAGCTAGAAATAGACTTATCTTTATTACAATTTACAAATAATATTATTTGTAAATACATTTTACACCTCCATTTTAATTAGTATTGCTTAGCTTGACTATAAAATACTACAGCATATTCAGGATATGCTGCATTATCATATGGTATACTATATATAGTCGGTGTTTTAATATTATCACAACTGTAATCAAAATGTTCTGTATTTGTATATTGACCAGATCGTGTAATTGTAGGTACACCCAATATTACTTTTGCTATAATAAATGTATCATAACTATCAAATAATTTTAAACCACTAGATGAACTTTTACTAATAGAATAATTTCTCGAATAACTATAATTCTTTGCAAAATATGTACCAATACCATACGCATTTACTCTACTATATTTAACCATAAATCCATTATTTGCAATATTCTCAACACTTTTTCTATCTGTTCCATGAAATAATTCAACCTCTTTTACATTATCTTCACCTCTTAAAGATTTTAATTCATTCAAACATTGATTATAACGTTCTTTTAAAATTGGATTATTTATTTTTTCAATCATTATTACACATTCATTCGGAAATGATTTCTTAATCAATTCCATTACATAATCTGCTTCTTTACTACATATATCTATATCAGTAAATAATGATGCATTTAAATTTGTACTATTACTACTCATTTTTATACTTAATACTAATTATTACTAATTAGTATTTTTTTTCAATTTATAACATTCTATTAACCGAATCCCATTGTTTAAAAATGGTTAAAAACTGTAATAATTCTTCACTATTATTATATCCAAAATGTGACTTAAAATATACCGTTGTATCATTTATATTCAAATTTTCAAAGCCAAATGTATTACTATTATAACTATTATTACTACATTTATTTTTATTTATTATTTGTATAGTAGCAATTCCACTATTTATTATATCTTTAATTAATTTATTATTTTTTTGTATTAAAAACTGAAAACGTGTATATGTAAAATCATAACTCTTTTCATTTAATAT
>JACCDO011354614.1_pt1 | contig 17023 bp, 11 predicted proteins | sample 7446101 | NCBI WGS metagenome assembly JACCDO01 (sample SAMN15323440, study PRJNA562643) | freshwater metagenome | isolation source: river surface water | place: USA:Blue River Watershed | collected 2017-08-16 | reverse complement strand
CCCTACTCCATAAACTTCAGAAGTTTATCAAAAAAGTGTATAAAAAGTTGAAGTTTATAAGAAAAGTTCATTATAATTTTTTGCGCAGACACTCTAATGTTAAGAAATTAATTATATTATATATAATATAAAATCATCGTCGACTTTTCTTATTGACACGTCCTTGTTGCTCGCCTTCGTTCCGCCGCGACATCATTTGACGCGTACCTCCCGATTTGCTATCACTTTTGGGTTTTTTCGTTTTAGCAGGGATTGGTGCGTCGTGTTTATTCTCTTCTTTGCCTAGTCGCTTCGATAAAGTGCGATTTCCATCTCGTCCTTTCTTACTGGAGTTTTCACTATGGCTCTGTTTCTTCTTGGAAACTTCTTCTTGTTCATCATCCTCATCGTCACCATCAGTATCGCTCGCCACCATGCCACTGTAACTAGCTTGTGCAGCTGCCCGCATGGCAGTTTCGCTATCTACAGAGCCATCGCTATCGCTCTCGTTTTCACTCTCATTGTTGCCACTCTTTTTCACTTCATTTGATGTTGCCTGACCTCCAAACAGATCGAGTGGACCATTGTCTTTGCTATTAACTACTTTTGTATTAGCGGCCTTTATGACACCTAAAGGATAGTCAACACCACTTTTTTCTACTTCAGAATCCTCCGCCTGAGGCAGCAACGACATCTGTGCGCTCATATATTCGAGAACATATGCCGCTTGATGCAAACGGTCAATTCGCAAGAAATGGCGCTCACTATATGCTATGAGTGCGGACAGTTGAGTGCTCAATGCTCGTACATTCAGTAATGAGTTAACACCATGACACTCGAGAAGTGCTTGTAGAACACACTGAGAAACAAAACTATGACGTGCATTAGTATTCCATTCAAGGAGATACCCTGCAACTATTTCCAGCTGAGTGACATCCCACGCTTTGACAAATGGAGCCAGCAGTCGACTCTGTTCGACAATTGAATTACCACTGCTTTGACTGGTGCCCAAGTGTTGATTCTGTTCTAAGATAGCTGTCAAGATTCGCAGTGTGCGGTTTGAATGGCCTAAATGGAGTGCTGCAGTCAAAGCCTAAATAAACAATGGATAACAAAAGAAAAGGAGGTTAGGTTTTCAATAACAATAAAAGAGACACAGACATTTCGCATTGAGTTGTATGTGAAGGACAACACATCGTTTCATCGCAAAGTACGATTCCACGATTCCTTTCCAGTCAAGAGAAAGGCTGTGAAAGTAGTGTCATCCATCCACATAATCGGAATTATACTTTAGCCTTCATCAAAAACCCGGCGGCGACGGCATAGCCCGACGCAGGGGGAGTGTAGGAGGCGTAAATTGCTATGTTCTATATACATATCACATGTCCTTGTTTGGTACTTACCTTGTCAAAACGCCCAGCACGCATATCATTTTCCATAGTTTGCTCAGCAAGTGCACGTGTTTCAAGTTCCTGTAATCGTTGCTGTTCTTCTGCTGCAGTGGCGTCGGTCCACACGAGAATGCGTGAATCACTACCTCCGGTAATAAAAAATGCTCCGAGAGATTCAATTGTACCTTTTTCAGTACTTGTCGAATCAACTGTGGCAGCATCAGCAATTTCAGTATATCCTCCATCACGCGGGAACGCGAGGGTCCACAGCTTGTCTTGATGTTCATCGAACGTATGTACGCATTCGCCCGTACGCACGTTCCATAGACGTAATAAACCATCTGCAGAACCAGATAAAACTTGCAGTGAATTATATGTAGAGTTTTGATGTACATGACTAGCATTTTCATTATCAAGGATATCAGCTTCAGAAATGGTATTAGGTGGAGGCATTCGAAATGACACGAAACGCACTGTTAGCACAGACGCGCTGTGACCTTCTAAAGTTTTCAAACATGTGTAGTCTGCCATAGACCATAAACGTACTGTACGATCTCCACTACCACTGCATAAAATACGATCAATACTTGAGAATGCTACCTTCCACACACCACGCTTATGACCACGTAATGTTGCAATAGCTTCAAGATCGTCTGATTTCCAAAGTTTAATTAATTTATCTTGTCCACCACTTGCCAATATGGCATCATTCGGAGATAGCGCAACTGTATTGATATCTTTATCATGTCCTCGTACACTATGTGTAGCTTGTAACTGATGGTTTCCAGTTGCATTGGTATCCGCCAGATCCATGGCGCTTCTTAGTGCCCAGCGCTTGATGATCTTATCAGCACTTGCGCTAAATGCAAACACTCGCTTCTCAACATAAGCGCTAGGACGTGTTGAAAGACATATGCAACCCACACCTTCAGTATGACCGACACCAATCGCGACGCATGTGGGAGCACCTAGACCCCCAGGGGACAAATCCCACAAACGTACAGAGCGGTCTTTTGAACTTGAAATTAACCAACGTCTATATAAATGGTAAAAATTCATAGAAAGCAAAACATGAAAAGAAAGAAGTGAGCACTCAGATATAATGTTTATCAATGATATAAAACTGGATAAACAAGAAAGAGAGTATATCAAATAGATAGACATGAAACACAAATAGAGCCGGTGCTACAAGAGAAGCAACAACGGCAACGGTATATATATAAAAGGTTTTTAAACAATGTGAAGAAAAAGATTGAGGGCAAAGGAGACAACAACATACAAGGAGTCATTTTAACTCATTGTACTACACCAATGACACACCCGTTCTCTTCTTTATTATAGCAATCTTTTTGACTGGTGTTTGAAACTATGGGATCAAAACCAGCTTCGAAGGTTGCATGCATCATACAATAACATATGTATTATATAACAAGGATAGATAAAATGACTTACCCGTCTGGACTACCATCTAATGCCAGCACGACGTCTGTATGCCCATAAAGCATGACACTGCGATTACTACGTCGCGTTGAATTTCTATCATCAATGATGTCCTTTGATGGAAGCATATCTGTTAATCTTATGTAAGGGCTATTACTAGCGATTGCCAATTGGTAATGTTTTTGAACACTGACTGTACCATTATCTTGTCTATGATTTTCTAAAATGGGTAGACAACACAAATCCAGAATGTCGTCGTGCGTTCCTACCAGCTGCCGACGTAGCACCATTTCTGTCTGCTGTGTAGCTGCTGCTGTCTCCGCTCGGCGCTTTTTAGACTTGGATGCAGATTCGACATTCTGCATATGATCTTGTTTACTTTGTTGTGGAGAGGAGTACAATTCATAACAGCTAAAAGACTGATCAGCTGTCACGGCTACAACATGAGTATGAGTACAATTTGGCATATATAAAAGCTTTGAAATCGCTTGTACTTCTTGTTCATCATCAGCACGTGCTGGAACAGTACTTAATCCAATGCGAGGGATGCATGTTCTAGCACTAACTTCACTGCCAGAGACAGGGATCATCACAAGCAATGCACAACTAAAAGCTCCTGTATTCTCACGTTTACTTGCAGTATAACTATATGTGACGGAGTAAATACGCAATACCCCACGAGCTCCTGCTGCAACAAATACATGTGAATACATATTAGTATTACTGTCAAAAGTATTTTTACCTAAAATATTTTCCGTATGTTCTGTATTCATAAAGAAGCAAGTTTCCAATTCATCCATACATGCGGTAGTATGTAAATGTGAATGTGTACGAGTGTTATAAAAATTAATTACTTTGTCTCGTCCAACAGATGCAAGAAGATATTCATCACCACTTGCACTTGCTGTGGCGACAGCTGTTGGTACACTCATATGCTGCTTATGAGTTGCAATGCACTGGCTGTCGTTTAAGTCAAACATTTTCACGGTATGATCATGAGAGCTTGTATACAGTTTTAAGTTAGAACCAAGCGAGGACATGTTGTGCATCCCTCTATCATTGTGCATGGGCTGAAAAAAACTTGCGGGTACGTGGAATTGCACGAGATGAATTACGTCCGTGTGACCCCTGAACACATGGGTGCAGTGCCCCCGGGCGACATCCCACACTTTAACCAATCGGTCAGCGCTGCCTGTAGCAACAAGTGTACCAGTTGGATCGTATGACATGGTTAGCACAGGCATGGTGTGCGCTTTAATCGCACGAACAAATTCCCACTTAGCTTTGTTTGGCTTGATTTCACTGGCGTTAGTTCTGCTAGTAGTTTCCTTCACTTGCTCATTTGTGACGGCATCGGCTACTTTTGGTTGACGGCATGAATAATGCCTTAATAAACCCGTCGGATTTGCAAGTACTAGTTCCATACCGCTCGGATGCATGCAAAAAGTGGACACTTTCTCGTGTGCGTCATTGTCTTCTCCTTCTGGAAGTAGTGTAATCTCGTGCCGACCTGTGGTCCAATTCATCAGCTTTATATTATCTTCAAACATACATGCTAAAACATCGAAATTCGTTGGCGTATTAGCATCAGCATCAGAAGATGCTGAAGTTACAGACGGAGCCAGCACAACTTCGACGTGCCCACCACTATAGAATGGTACGTGACTATCACATACTTTCCACACTTTGGAAAGTCCATCCAAGGTCTCTTTAAGATCCTGCTGTTTGTTCATTGTGATAACAAACTATCTATGCGTCACGCCTGTAACTTAAAGGGCAAGGCAGGGCAGCGATCAGGGCTAAGATTTTGCTAGTAATCGACGTCTAAAAAGAGAAAAAATGAGCTCTCGATTCAAATTACTAACCAAATTAGCGTGTTTCTATGCAATGAGTGTTATTATGAGTCTCAAGATCAATATTCAAGGCACTGAAGGCGCTTAAAAATCATTCTCTCGTCTTGAGCTCCAAAGTGGGACCTCGTCTGACCGTCCGGAGCTTATCGTTTTTCCTGTTTACCCTGTGTTCTTGGCACCTATTCTAATCTGATTGTAAAGATAGGAGTATTTGCAGTGTCTCATTATATATTTAAATCGAAACCGTCAATTTGAAGGGTAATTACTCTTTCAAAGTTAGTTTAAAATGGCTGATGCAGAAGAGAAAGGGGGCTCTACAAAGGAGCGTCTCGCTACGATCACTAAAGGATTCGATGAGTTCGATACTGAGATGAAAATAGGAACGCGACAGCGCAGAGAGAAAGATGAGTTTAAAATAGCCGAATTAAAAGCAGAAATGCGTAGACTAGATGGTGACCTTGTTGCTGAAATTAAGCGTCGCAAGGAGGTGAATAAAAGCACGCAAGTATGGTTTGAAGGTCAGCTTGCTGCACTTGACAAGAAATTCCACACAACACTTACAGAGCGTCACGAACGAACTTCAGAAAAACTTGTTGCATTAGATAATCGTATTACAGCATTAGATGAGAGGTTTGAAATAGAAAAGAAGGAGATTTTACGACAAATTGATGAACGAGGGCAAGAGCTAGCCAAGCTTTTGGAAGAGTTCAAAGCAGAGTTTGAAAAAGACCGTGTTGCGCGTTTGCAAAGAGAAGAGAAGTTGGTAATGCAGTTATCACAACAGGAGCAAGTGACCAATGAGAAATTCGACGCACAAATTCGCATGCGTGAAGATCGATATGCTGGTATTCGAAAAATCTTGGAGCAAAATATTAAGCTTCGAGATAAGGCTGAAGAGCGATTTCAGCAATTTTTTGAGAAAGAAGTTCATCAGTTGCATAACGACGTGCGGACCGAGTGCGAGGTCCGAGAGCGAGAGGATGACGAAATCGTTGAGGCACTCAATAGATATACAATGAAGCTGCAAAAGTCACTTTATATTATCAACTCCACCAATATGTAAATATGTTTATTTGTTTGTTATTAAAAGCGTTCTTTGAACTTTAGAAATTGTGTATATCTTGATGATGCGATCGGATAAGTAGTGATGGCTGTGCTCCTACCTAATTCTTGTTGTATATGTGACTAGTCCAGCATGTTTTTTTTACCATTAGCCGTATTGTGTCAAATGTTTTATGGTGGATAATGTTTTTCGACACAGGTTGAAGTTGCGTTGTTTGTGGGCCGCCTTTTGCCCCATATATCCCCATGTCCCTCTAAGGAAGCGATGCTCGAACCTCAAGAAAACGGCAACTCTGCGTCTTACTTAGAAAGTTATAAGGTTAGTAACGAATGCACTGCGATAAATTGTGTTACGGGCGGCACATAAAAACGATAAAACGTTGATATTAATTATTGTTGAGCATGATAATTCCTAGTTTGCTGAATCGATCCAAAAAGTTTTACTTTGTTAGTTCTTAGGGTTAAATAAACAGTGCTGGTCTTTCCGCCTTGTTCCGTGCTAATGTAATTAATTCATGATGTGCTTGTTGGTGGTTTTCCTCTTTTTTTCTTTCTTTGAACTAGTAATTAACTCTTCCATTATTCCACTTTTACTTATTAGCAAAAATGAGCGCTTTGTGCTTCGCATATCAAGAGGGAAAGTGTGAACGTGGCGATTCTTGCCGCTTTTCTCACGGAGCTGATGGTGGAGGATTTACTCGCACCCGTGGTGTTTGTTTCGCATTCCAGAAGGGTGAGTGTGAGCGTGGAGATTCTTGCCGCTTTTCTCACGAAGTGAGTGGTGCTGGCTTCGCTGGTGGAGCGAGCTATGAGCGTCCCGAGCGTACCAAGGGTGTATGCTTTGCCTTCCAACGCGGTGAATGCGACCGTGGATCTGCTTGCCGCTTTTCTCACGACGGTGAGAGTGCTGCACCTGCTGCTGGTGCCTTTTCTAACTTTGGCTCTGGTAATGGTCGCGGCGGTCGTGCTAAGCCCGCTGGTATGTGCTATGCATTCCAACGCGGTGAATGCGATCGCGGAGACTCTTGCCGCTTCTCTCACAACGAAGGGGGAGCAGCACCTGCTCGCCGCACTGGTGGTGGAATCTGCTACGCCTTCCAGAAGGGTGAATGCGATCGTGGAGACTCTTGCCGCTTTGCCCACGAAGTTGGTGATGTACCCAGTGGATCGTATGCTTCCGGTGCAGGTGGTTCTCGCGGAGCTTGCTTCGATTTCCAACGAGGTGAATGCACCCGTGGTGAGTCCTGCCGCTTTGCCCACGTGCTGGATTCGGCCATTGGTGCATAAAGCACCTGGTCGATGCTGTAGTAAAGAGATATTCAGTCTTTTTATTACAGCAGATTGGTAGGATCTTAAGCACTTCTTGATTTGAGGTCTTACCAACAATGTACATAGATTAAGCCTGAGATAGAACTGCAAGTTTAGCGGATGTGTCAACTCGACAAAAAAGCTGATGCAACAATTGATATTGGTGACATGCATGAAATGATTGAAAGTAAGAAAGATAGTAAGAGAACAGAGAACAGATATAGTAAGCAAAAATAAAGAACGAAAACAAGCTAGTAGGTAAAAGGGGGGGTAGGTTAAAATGAACCTCGATGATTCATTTGTATATACAATGAACTCTAAATCATTTAGAAACGGACAACGGACAATAGCAGTTGGCCTAGGACGGGCCACTATGTGAGTAAACGATCGATGTATGCAATCTTTTCATTTTGAACATTAATATATTCAGAATGAAACGGAAAACAAATAGTAGCGTTTAATATGTGTTTTAATCTCATTTTCTGTCAAACCTATTACTTCTATATATTATAATACAAAATACATACAAAAATGCAATTTAAATAGACGATTGACATCGTTGAAGGCTCCAAACTATGCCTCTGTAACGAACATGTTCTGACTGGCATCAGATGCCTTGTCATTATCCACAAGCAGTTCACGTTCCGGAGGACATTCTACCATGTTCACGAAATTATGAAGTAGCTGAGCATTATAAATTTCTGCATGAAATTGAGTAGAATAGCATATTTTTTTGCGTCTATCTCGAATCATTTGTATAGGACATTTCTCTGACGATGCTAACAATTCGAACCCTTCTGGCAAGATGTCCATACTTTGCTTGTGTTCCTGATATACATGAAGCTTGGTCCCAATACAACCATTATGCATGTTTTGTGAAACACGACAACCAATTCGATTAATTTTATCAAACGACTCTAATTTAAGAAGACAATTTAATCCATCGAAAATGGGATCATCCTTTAAGATAGAAATACTGTGATCTCCTGATTCAGCTTGATTAGAATCAAATACAGGATTTAAACCTCGCATCTGTGCTTGTATTAAATGTCCTGAGCCAATGCCAAAAAATGGTATGTGCGAAGGCACAACCCATGCATACATCTGACATTGAACCGCTGGGTCTATTGCGTTCTCAGAAGCACCGCTAACAATGACTGCATCAAAATCTCGAAGAGACTCAGTCCTTGTGACACCTTGATCTATTTTGAGCTGAGAGCCATCATAGAGCAAGTAAGTAAATGTCACCGAGGTAGGGTCACTTGGCGCAACTTTTAAATCATTTCTATGTATACACACTGTCTCCACGGGTCGATGTCGAATGATCTTAGATTGTTTATCCACGGACACAGATGGACTTCCTCTGACAGTTCGTGTGTCAGTAAATGGGTTAATCCAGCTTTGTTTGTTGGTTCGATCTCGATCCAGTATTTTTACGATGGCATCGGTGAAATATGTATCTTTCTGATCATCTGAATCGTTTATTACTAATATTTTGATTGCCTTTGTGACCGTACCTCCAGATTTGTACATTGTGTAAAAAATAACTGATATAATGGTGGATATATGAAATTTTCAATGTAAATTATGATGGATTGCCCAAAATCGCGACTCAAACATGATAAAAGAGCTATTTTTTAAGGGAAAAGTTTTCCCTTAATTGTACCGTTAAAAACCGCAACAAGTTGCACCCTGAAACAAGAAAAGACGGTTGTTGAATATTTTATTATTATATCCTTCTTTTTTTGAGGTTTGCCTACATAAATTTGGTAAATATGGGATCTGGCGCCTCTCTTCATGCTAGTACTGAGTCATGGATTCCAATATCGACTTCTATCCAAGAAGAGCATCATCGTGCATTTCACCAATTCTATAATAGAAGCAATAATGTTGGCTCAAAAATACTATCAGAAAACGAGCTTTATGACAATGTCTCTCAATCCAATGAGTGGATACGATATAGCCGTAGTGAAAACACTTCTCTTAATGTGATTGAAGTGACTAGTCAAGCTGAGCTCATGAATGGTATTAAAAGCGAACACGTTATACATGCTAATTCTACTACATTCACCACTGGAGCGATGATCATTGCAGAAGCAACCGATATATCATCGTTATTGCCGTTCGTTCAAGCAGTTCAATCTGCGCTTGGGTCTTCGAACCATTCTGCTGACCAGCCTCACACCGCTAACAACTCAGAATTACCTTTGCATTTGCTGAACGTAGGACTGAATGTTGCTCATACTGGTTTATCAACATTTTCGATACATGAAGCTGGTGCCACTTTGCGGCGTCTGCAATATCTTGATATTGGTGGTAATGGTGTCGAATCAGTCTCCGATGTGACGGGCTGGAATATGATGGTGGCCTCTGCAACAGAAACAGCTCTTATAGCGGGTTCAGGAGCAAATATACCGCTCGACTCTCCTCATTCCCCATCAACATATACTTCTATGTTGCCAATGCTCTGCGTATTACAAGTGTTAAATTTATCCTATACTCCAAATTTAATTATCGATAAAGGTTGTTTTCAATCTTGCATTTGCTTACAGCGATTGATACTTGATGGATGCGGCATACGAAGTACGCTGCATGAATTTGAGTCTGAATTAGCAACTTTGCGTGAAGAGGATGAGCGTGAAGAAGATGAGCGTGAAGAGGACGCTGGTCAGTCCAGTCCTAACGACCAACAACACATGGTGGAGGACGATCACATTGTCAGACTACTAACCAATCCCACTAATGGACATGACGAACTTATCTCTGCAAATGCAGGTACAGGATTCATGTCATTACCTCAACTTCGGCAACATTGCTGCTTAGTATCAATCTTTACTGGATTAACGAACCTAAAAGAGCTATCATTGGCAGAAAATAATTTACGCAGTTATCATAGTTTATGTGGCTTAAGTGCATTACCAAGATTAGAATCCATTTCTTTGATTGATAATCCATTGAGACAACAATCCCAGCGCTCTAGGTTTGTTGATTCTGTTTTGCTTTTATCGCCATTGGGTCCTGGTCATGGACATACGACGAAAGATTCCCACAATTCACATACAGCACACACAGTCAGTGAAAGTGAAACAGCGATATCTACTTTGCAATATGTAGATGGTAAGAATATTCGCTTCGAGCAGCCAATTGTAGTAGATAAAACTAGCGAGTTGAATGTATTAGGCCGTAGCATGAATCCAGGTATTGTGGGCGTAGGTGGGGAGGCGGCGGTGGAAGGACTGGAGCGCGAGGTGCAAATGCACTTACACGGACAAAAAGATGTATCGGTAGTGGCGTAAACTAAGGGGTTTATGTAATTTGAGTTTTAGATGCTTAATCTCGTTTGATGTAAATGGTCATAATAAATATAATCGGAAAATAGGTATATGTCCTGATATTAATTTTGTTGAACTAATTTAACTATGTGCAATTTTTACTAAGTGTAAGTATAATTATTCTGGAGCCTTGACCTCCCCCTCCTTGGCTTCGCCTGCTACAGCGACTGCGACAACCTCTTCAGGAACGCTTGATGGCTTGATATGTGTTGCTATAATTGTAAAATTCTCCAGTTGAGCAACGATGAGCTCGTGTTTAAGTGTTCTTAATCGAATACATTCCACTTCATTGTCGGGAGCATCAAAAAGCTCACGAATATATTTGCTGGCTTTCAGTGTCAATCCTAAAATTTGATGAGAATAATGTACTGCAGTTTTGTATGACACGTTTTCATACTTGATTACGATTCCATCATTGTTTAGAATAACGTAACCATGAAAACCTTGCACTTTTTTCAAGTCTCTAATAGCATCTTCAACGACGTGATCTGTACCTTGTGGTGCTGCATCCGCTGCTGCTGCAGGTGGTGCCATATTTCAGTACTTTAAGGAAGAAGTCTTAGTCTAATGCGCTGGTCGAAAAGGGCTCGACTTTAATATTAAATACGCGAAAAGCTCAAATTCAAGTAACTTATACAAACAATGTGTCTTATTTGGTGTAAGCTTCACTGTACTCCAAGTGTTACTTTGCACAAAGAGCCTTTCCTCTTCACATCAGTTTTTGCCCACATGTGGGAACTGTGGTCTTCCGTACGTGCGCGCTACATCTCAAAACACGTCTGATCTTTTGAAGGAAGAGATTTGTGGTATAACTTGTAATACGAATTGCAAACGGCAGTAGTTTTTTCCTTTAAATATATTACGGAAGCTTCGAGAGTCATTAATTTACTCTTTTGGCATCACTTTTTGGCAAGGTTATTTGGATAAATTTGGATTAGCTTTAGTTCTGATTTTTTTTGTTAGATGACAAGCAAGGTATCTACATATGAAGAGGCGTGTATAAGCGTTGAGCTTGTCGGGTTGCGTCAATCACGGAGTTGTATTTTCTATTTTAATTCTAGAGAAATAGGCAGAATCGCGGGACAAGATACAGACCAAGAAATCGAGTTTCCGCTTTCATGTCTCCACTCCCGAGAAGGTCCCTTTAATCGGCCATGGTACAAAGAAGATATCCATATGGATGTATACGACTCAGATGGATGCAAGAAAAGCACGTATTCATCTTTGCTGTCCTTAAAAAATTTGGGCAAATCACAGGTTGGTGAAGTCATCATCATAATGTTTAACATTCGTTTTTCGCTTTTGCTATATCTTTACAAGCTCTCTAACTATTTTTGTAAATATCTTTTCTTTTAATAGGATCCGATAAAAGATAGTTCAAATAAAATAGGAGAGGTTCGACTTCCGCTTAGTCACGCCGTTTTGAATTGCGGTGATATAGATGATGACTCTGTTAATGCCAGCAATGTGGATGATTCATACGGTACAAATACCAGAGCTAGCGATGTGAAAAGCTACGGAGGTGTTGGTCGTTGGTACAAGCTAGTGTCTGGCAGCAGTAATGGCGGCCCTACGGATGCCGTTGCGAGTAAAGGCAAACATAAAAAAGGTAAAGATGAGGATTCACACTTTCACTCAACCGAATCCGAATATATTCTTGTTAATGTGCTTTATATGCCAGCTATTCAGCATTCGAATAAACTGTCCCGCTCTCTGTCTGACAATATTCAATCTACGGCCCTCGACAGCGTAAGCGCGACCTTGACACCAGCTAGTACGCCGAACAGTAGCCCGCGGAGCACCCAAAGTCATTACTCTTCTGCATCTGTAACATCTAGCACAATCTCAGGAGCTAGTCAAAAGCCACATAAGGCTTTTATTCGATCCGTTATGCGTAGTGAACAAATGCTGTGTGAGTTGTTTCCCCCATCCGATCCTCACTTTCGGCATTTGTATATTGATTTATCTCCAACTGTATCAGGGAAAAACTATCATGATATCTCCGCGATATCTCACATTTTACCTGGTCCATGCTATGGTGAAATTGTTCTTGATAAACGAGATAATGTAGAATGGAGAGTAAGCGCTGGAGTAAATTTGTTCGGGGATCCCATTTACACACTTTGCTTAGGAACATTGGTTGTGACGGATTTACGTGTTATATTTATGCCTTTTTATCTCAATTGTAGCTTTTGGGCAAATGGTGCTGCAGTGTTTGTTTCTGGAATAGAAGACTTGGAAATGAATAAGGCGTCAGAGTCACAGCACACCGAAGAAGACAGTATTGCTGTTCTCAGTAGATACACTTATCAGATTTATCATTCTTCGTTATATGATTGTCGTTGTAGCCCTACCCCTACTACAGGTGCCTTAGAAGGCAAAGAAGGTGTGGGAGCATTTTTAGAGCGATGCCATGCAGAATATGCGAACCTGTTGATAAATGGCTGTAGGGATCTGTGGGACAACTGTGATGTGACTAGACCTCGTAAATCTTCCATTGGCTATAGCGTAAACAATACAGAACGTTATAAGAATAGTTATAATCTTGTATTTGAAGCATCTGATGATTCTGTAGTGGAATTTACTGTGCCTATGTTACAAAAAGTGGTGCGACAATCAGAACAAGGTACACTCTCTCAAATCCAAAATTTCCTTCGAGATAACCGTAGCACTGAACATGGTGATCTGGAGAGTGATGATGAAGAAGGAAGTGGCGGTGAAGACACTGAAGATGAAAACGAAGATATACGTCATCGTGACATCTCAAGAGAGAAGAAAGACGGTGCAATAATTCCCGCTGAAGGAAAAGTATCACCACGGATAAGATCTCTCAGTGCAGAAGAATTACACAAAAACTATGAAATAGAAGAGTTTGAGCGTGGCTTATTAACTGCGACAATTCAGCCTATTGTATGGTGTCATCGTGTGTGCGATACGTGCATTTGGTTGGCACGAAGTGACAGATCGTGGGTTCTCTGGACGAAATATCTTCAAGCTAGTGCAGAGCGGTATGTACACGCTTCACCAGCGCGTTCACCTACTCAGTCAGAATCAGTACCTGATACTGATGCAAACTCCAATGTAGCTGTACCATCAGATCAAGGATTCACACATACCCAACCGTCGAAAGTGTCCTGGCTGCAACGGGTCCGCCAACCTTTGAATCCAGACACAGACTATCAACGTATGCGTGTATTAGAATCTGGATGGAGAATGTATGATGGTAATAACTCGTATGAAGAGATTCCTTCATATCCACAAATTATTTATGTACCTGAAGAGTTATCAGATGATGATGTATATCGTGTCACGGCGCAGCGTAGCAGCGGCAGAGTGCAAGCGCTGGTCTGGATTCATCCTACCACCAAAACACCATTATTACGTTCATCTCAACCTTTAGCAGGTATGCAATATAGCAAATTAGAAGCAGATATTCAGATGTTACTATCCATTCGGCGCTGCTCCTTGTCAGCACTAATGTATGCAGCTGATCATAAAAAAGGTACAGAAGGTGGTAAAATGTTACGTATTGCTGATGCACGACCCAAAATTAATGCAAATGCAAACGCTTTAAAAGGCGGTGGTACCGAGAGTGTAGCAGTATTAGGTGCAGGAATGGCGACATTGCACTTTTTAGATGTGGAAAACATACATACCATGCGATTTAGTCTCGCCCGATTGAAGTTGGGCCTCGTACAAACTGCATGGGGTTGGACGGGCGGTCGAGGCGAAGCGATCACCTACAGTGGTGGCACTGGGTCTAGTGCAGGATCTAGTTATTATGGTACCGGATACTTTTCAGCTAGTACAACACCTGCTGGGGAGGATGATGGTGACCATGAAACGGGTGTAATGGTGAGTGAACCAAAGAAAATGGATACAGAAATTATGAGTCAAAGTAGTTGGCAAGTGCATTTAAGCTTGTTATTAAAAGGTGCAGCAGGTATTTGTGAGTCTTTGGTTGGAGGGCATCCTGTACTCATTCATTGTACCGATGGTTGGGATCGTACTTCGCAACTAAGTTCCCTCGCCCAGTTGATGCTAGATCCTTATTACCGTACAATTCAAGGTTTTTTAATGCTAATACAGAAAGATTGGTGTTCATTTGGACATCAATTTGAGCATCGTATTAAGTTAGAAGTGAATCCACATGCTCGAACGAATTTAGGAGATCTCCTGATAGAGACGTCACGTCCGGCAATGCGTAGAGGTACCAGTGAATTTTATGGCAGTTTACCAGGTGTGGGTGCAGGTAGTGCACGTCAAGGTGCTAAAAGTAGAGATTTATCCCCTGTTTTTGTTCAATTTATTGATTGCGTATATCAATTATATACGCAATTTCCGACTTATTTTGAATTTTCAGAAAGATTTCTAGTGATTGTAGCGCAAGCAGCACAAAATGGCGTTTTTAGTACATTTCGTGAAAATAGCGAAAAGTGCCGATTTGCATTAATGCGACATGTGTCAAAGAAAGAAAACATGTCACATATAGATTTGCAATATAGTACCTTGGGATTTTACATTGCAGCCATATCCAAAGTGGAATTGAATGGACAGACAGCTGGTCTGAGTAGTGTCTCTGAGGACTCTTCAGAATGTCCATTACATAACAAATTATATACTCCACCAAGAGCACGTGATCGTCGTATACAATATTTAAGACCACGTTGTTCTGGACCTCATGACTTAGTGTTATGGAGAAATGGGTTGTGCGGTTTTACTGATCCGTATGTAGGCATGCTAACAGATCCTAGCAGTTATAACTTTTCCATGGATGAAAGACTACGTCAGAAAGCATGTAGACTTCAATCACCAATTCACAATCATCAATATCTTACAATTTGTAACAAGAATTACTGCCGGGATATTCTTGAGCATTTAGTGGAAGATGTATTAGATCTCTGCACCAGATCGTTTTATTCGGAAATGAAACATTTGAATAAAGTATACGAGAAATCCGGAAGAAATAGAGCAGCCACAACTAATACTGTTCCTTTAAGTTCTTCTCCAGACCCATCACAACGTGCCGCAAGACCAGTATCGTTAATGACCCCAGCTATAGCATCACAACCTTCAACTTCTTCTGCAAATACGAATACACGTTCTTTTCATGGGTATGATGGTTATGGTCCAGCCAAAGCACGTGCAGCTCCAGTATCACCCGTTACTAATCATCAAGCACCAAATTCATCGCCGAGCATCACTGGTTCGCGACGAATGGATAGTAAAGATGAAGATCATGACACTGAAGAAGAGGTGGCGCTACGCAGATCTGCTCTCTTGCATCGAGAAGAATGGGAGGATGACGAGGTGGATGATAATGAAGGAGGATTTGAGGAAACTACCATGCAAAGCAAAACTTCTACTATAGAAACTGCTTTATCTGTAGATGAAATCAAAAGAAGAGCAGCGGTGGCAGCAGGCATTACAAAAGCTCCTAAGAAATTCGGCTGGTGGTAGCGATATAGAAAGTAGATAGATTATATTAGAGTGTCTGCGCAGAAAAAAATATAATAAACTTTTCTTATAAACTTCAACTTTTATATATTTTTTTGATAATCTTCTGAAGTTTATGGAGTAGGGCTTTCACATATATGGTAAAATATGTTGCATTCATATTGGGTCGAGCCCTTTTAAATCCGGCACCTTGGCTGCGATTCTTGCTAGCAATGAACGATGCAATAATTGCACTGGGAAATGAGATACAGGATCCACAGAAATAAAATCTTGCATGACTAGTGCGATTTGCTTCTAAGTCTGAGGTGATCGACGTGGTACCGGTTGTCTAATCCGGATAGTCCTGTGCATTGAAGATCCACATCGAAGGGTTATAATAATCATAGGCAGGAGGATTCGGCATTTTTTATATTGGGGTGCGCTGAATCAAGACTAGTGCTCATATCAAACATTCTTGACTATTACCAGTGATATCTCATCGATGAATTAGGCAGTACATGTCTGTTTTCATGATCAAATACATAAACAATCTCTCTTCTCTCTCACTCACTTTGTCATTTCTGCGTTGTTTTGAACTGCTCAATGCCCAAAGATTTCAAAGACCCGAAGTGCTCTTCAGAAGAAAAGACATAAACTCTAATTTCGATCAGCATTTGTAATCTCGGAAATTGGCATTCAATCATATTGTCATCAAAAATATAAAGTGCGGACAATATGGTATCTCCTTCGTTGCTTCAGTGCGTGTTCATTCCAGATCTGCTGGTGCCGATTGCTAGGTATCTCGGTGAAGATAATGTGAGCATTCGTTTTGTGTGCAAGCAAGCGCATATGAGTCTGATCAGCATTCCATCAGGCATTCGCTCGACGATGCTGACACCACATGAACAAAGTGAGTATACTCATTCTTCATATGATTATTCGACGAAGAAAAGAGATCGTATGAATAGAAACAAAGCTAAACCATACGTAACATCACTGCCAAGACTCAGTTGGGCTATTAATGCGCTGCAAATGCCATTGAAAGATTGGACGTACTATGCAGCAATAGAGAACGGCACGGTTGCAGTGGTGTCATGGTTACGAAATAATATGATAGAAGTCGAGTTTCCTTGGAACCGTAATGTAAGCGCATCCGCTGCGAAGTATAGCAATTTGTCAGTGTTACAGTGGTTAAGAGCTCAGAACCCTCCATGTCCCTGGG
>JACCDO012205232.1_pt1 | contig 17025 bp, 20 predicted proteins | sample 7446101 | NCBI WGS metagenome assembly JACCDO01 (sample SAMN15323440, study PRJNA562643) | freshwater metagenome | isolation source: river surface water | place: USA:Blue River Watershed | collected 2017-08-16 | reverse complement strand
TTTTGAATTTGAACGTTGTATATAATGATATTTCACCGGATTTACCTGTCTCTTTACTCAATTTACGAATAGTAACCGCATCTAAAAATGGTTTGCGTCGTCCGTTTGTGTATATTTCTTTGCTATAAAAACGATACATATTCTCTCTACGGAACCCCGGATTATATTTGATAAACGGCACGTTTTGTGTTGCGTGTATGTTTTTAAATATTGAATCTAATGGTAATAGATTTACAAATACAGTTTTCAGCCCAATACTAAACTTTATAATACCTTCATCAGCATATGATAAAAATCCATTGTTTGCTTTTATATGATGAAACATATCTACAGTATCATACAAACGGATAATATCATCTGTTATATTACGTTTTGAATCTGCGATTAGTTCTTGAGAACGTCCCAATAAATCCGATGTTCCAGTGACTCCTTTTGCATATAAAAACGGAAAGTATGATTCACACGCATACTTTTGGTCTATATCATTACGTCCTAGAACATCTTTTGCACGACATACATAAATAATATTGTCTTTTAAATGACCTGAATTTAATAAAACGGTTGAGTCGGTTGAATGTATTTTAGTATCCTCTTTTATATATTCAGTTGTAGATTGAAATGGATTTATGGAGAACAAGTGATTTACGGAATTTGTAAAATTACGCCCCAACATTCGTTTTACTGTTCGCACATTCACAAACAAATCGCGCACTTCCTCAAACGTATATGGACCATTTTTCACAGTTATAGGTTCTGTAGTATAATTGTTATAGAAATGCTTCAATTTATCTGCTGATAATTCTATTTCATCGCCATTTGTTAATTCATTGTAAATATCTAGTAAATTAGCATCAGTTATTGGTTCCGTTATAAACTCGGCAAACAAATACAATTCAGCGTATGATATTGTGTCTGTTCCTAGTTTCATTAGAATCTTGTTCTTAATTGTTTGTATAGTATCATCAAAATGTATTAGTTTATCACTAAATACAATCGTCTGTTGGATTGTATTATCCGGATTTAAAATACAGACTTTGAAATTTTCAGACATTCTATATTTACCTATTGTTATATTATGCTTATATCAAAATATAACAAAATTTTTACTTTATTGTATTATTTATATCTTTCGGTTCATAATACCGTCCTTGAGAACCACACAATGTATCATTACGACGACTATATTCCGCATAATCATATTTAATCTCGCCAGATACTTTACATTGCTGGCCTGTCTTAGAGCATCTTGCTGAATATATTTCTATATTATTTATTAAATATTTACACATTCGGCATATTGGATATTGTGAGTTACGTATCATTATACATATGTTGATAAAAAATTATGGAAAATATTTATGCAATCAAAATTATTCGTATAGGAATCTTTGTGTTAGATTACTTGAAAATTGATATATTTCATATCCGTTATTATATGAGTATATATAAATCATCAAAAAATGAGTTCCATTAATACTACTACCACATACTATGACGAAGATTACGATCAGTATTATGACGTGACCATCGTTGATACTACATACACAATTCTTCGCACTCATCAGCACGGATACGTATACATTCTTTCATATGACCGTCTACATCGTAAATATACAATTATTGATACTAATAATATGAATTTGAAAGCAACACAATAATAAACAACCAGACAAGATAGAAAAATCAAGTGAATAAACAGCTCTCTTATAATCCACAGATTCCACTATACAAAAGTGTATTTGTATTTTTTTGTATAATTCACATTCGTTTTATAATGATATAGGAGAACTCTATCATATATCAGTTGCTTGAATACTCAAATAAGTAAAAAATACGTTCACTTATTATAATTATTTTGTATAACACTGTTCTCTCTCACTACTTTAATTTCAGACGGTAAATGTTTACAAACCAATTCATATCAATCGGGAATTGCGTAGTATTTGTCTTGTTTGATTCATAATCATCATAAAATATGGTTCCCTCTTTCATCTGATTCTTCTTATCTTCAGGAAGCGAATTCCAATGCTTATCTTTCCATTCTTCAATATTTATTCCAGGCACCATTCCAGCAGACACATACGGTAGATAAAGGTCGTGGGTTTGCCAAGGGCGGTCGAAACGTTTTTTCACTGCAGCAAGCGCATCTTCATAACTCGTGTATGCGTCCGGTAATACGGAGCCATCATTACTGTTACTGCAACATAAGCCAGCTTCTGAGATGACCACAGCGTAAATATGTTTTTCCATTTGATTGTTTTATGTTTTGTTGTTGTTTGTTCTTCTGATGAAAACAATTGCAATCAATTTTCAATTGTTTTGTGTTATGAATTATGGGAATAAAAAATAGAACGCTTATCATTCAAAATTCCAATTTGTATAAATAAACAGTTAAAATATATAAAGAAATTATCCTTATATACACAATAATACAATGGATTTTTACAACAACCCACCTAAAACGAAAGAAGATATTGAATCTTACCTTCGGTCGTGGTTGCAACCTGTAGAAAATGGAGCAAAGCACGTGTATAATGAAAATACGTGGACGCAGAAATATGGTTTTCGTAGAGCTTTTCAAATACACGGTGTTTATGTAAATGATACTACGAACGAATATTCATTTCATGTAGACGATTCGGAATGGAAAAAAAATGTAGAACCTAACTTTGGAGTATATGCTAATTTTGATAATATGATTTCTGGTGTTTCAGATTTGTATTTCAAATTATGGAAATTGGATACTAACTTAACACGATAATCATCTTGATAAACTGTTATGTTCTCTACTTCGCGTCATAATATGGATTATCTGTGAGTTTCATAGAACAATATTCAGCTGGTTGTTTCTTATAATCTTTCGGTTCGTGTATACCCGCATCTTTTGCATTTTGCAACATAAATTTAAAATTCTCCCAAAAATCACTCTTATGACCTATAGATTTAGTCATCACGTGAGACAATTCGTGTATGGCTACAAACATTAAAGTATGTTCGTCTATTAAATTAGTTGGGTCGTCCTTTTTCGTATTTAAACAGAAAGCCAGTTTTTCTCCTTTGTTCTCACTATATGCTGTATATTGACTAGTTGGCAACGTTTCCATTATTTTTTGTGGATTATAACCTTTCACAAGTCGTTGAACGCGTTCGTCGTTTGGGTGTTTTTCAGAAACATATGCTACTAATTTTTTACATTGAGTTGTAGTCTTAGCAAGCAAGTCTGCTGCCGCCTTCAAATTCGCTCGTTCGCGCACACAATATTTATTACCGTCTACAGAAGAAATAATACATTTTAATTGGAAACTATCTGTATCAAAATATATATATAAACATATACCAATTATAAATATAATTAATATATATCCTAAAATATCCAGAAAATTCATATTTATACCTTATATATAAATATGACATATTATTCGTGTATCTGTTCACATAATCGTTGTATTTCTGATAATTTCGGTGGACTGCCTCCGGAAAGACAGACGCTCATATTACGACGATTGAAATATTTCCGTGCGACTTGATTTATTTCTCCTGTTGTTATAGTTTTATAATGCTTCCCATATGTCGTATTATATGGGTAAATGGTTCTATCAGGGTATAATAGTTCATATGTGCCATTATGTATACATTTTAATTCATTGTCGTCTAAACTAGTATTAAGAGAACCCTCCAAATTACGTTTCGCCATTAAAACTTCATTATTACTTACACCGTTCTTTGTTATATCACATATAATATCTACGATAATCGGGAGAACCCCCTTCTTTCCTTTTCCATTTTGTATCATTTTTGAACTATCTGTTTCTGCGTATATTGTTAAATCGCCATAATTAATATACATATTTATAGATGCGCTGGAATTGTATGTTAAACCGTTTTGTTCTCTTAATGTGGTGAATAAACGACCACTCATTGAACCACCAAGAATGGTAGTTAATAATTTCAGTTTATAACGGTCGCTTTCATCAACACGAAATCCAATAGCCAAGTGTGTAGTATTTTCACTCTTTTTTTCTATTATTTTATATTGAGGTTCAGATTGTGGTGATAAATACTGGTCTATTTTAGGTCCACACGATATACGATTTTTAGTTTTTACAAACAATGATGACGCAACTATATGTTTAATGTGAACGAATGATAAATTAGATACTATACTCAATACCATACGATTCGGTTGATATCGTGATTCGTATATTTCGCGAATTCGTTTAAACGTAAGATTCTTCTTATGATATTCCATTGTATCAATTGGTAATTCATAGACACTACCCTTATACATAAGTTTATCTAATTCTACAAATGCGGTTTCATTAGAATCATCGTCATCTCTTGAATTTTCTTCTATTACAACTTGTTCTTCTTTCATACATTCTTTTTCATCAAATACAGAGTTCAACATCATATCAGATACTAAATTACACATACTCTCTAGATATTGACTATCACATTTCACAATATAACAAGTATATAGTTTATTTGTAGTTGCGTTCATATATGCTCCTATTTTATCATATGTCTGTGTAAGTTTTATAGAATTATTAATTGATTTGGTCCCTTTAAAACACATATGCTCTATAAAGTGAGCGGAACCTTTTGCGTCTCTTGGTTCATCAGCTGAACCAAAATCGCAGAATACTCGTAGATATGTTATTGGTATATTACTTGGTGATTTCTCATAAACCATACGAAATCCATTTGGAAATGTATATGTTTTCACACTCATTATTATAATATGATGTTATAATAATTATTGATTTAACGCTTTCCCTCGCCAATCTCCAGAGGGACACGTCCATAATCGGGTTCAATTGTGCTCTTGTTCCAAGGTCCAGTATCAACAATAGGAATGATAGGGTCCGAACGTTCCTGTAAATTAGCATTACGGAGGCTCTGTCCGACAGTATCTAAACCGATGTGGATTCCCGCTTGAAGAAGGTCAGGCATATTAATATTAGACCCATTCAAATTATTCAGCGAAGTCCATTTGCTGTTTATGTCCTTCGGTAGAAGGTCAATAGGATTGGCGGTTGGAGAAAGAGTATAACTATTTTCCGATGCTACAGGAGTTGGGAGAACAGCATTACTTGGTGGAGCAGGGGTAGTAGGAGGAGGGGTGGCGGTTGAACCGTCCTCAACTCCCTCAAAACTCATAGTCTTGCTATTAGAATAATACAAAAGCGCCAGACATAATAAAACTGCTATAACTAAAAAGACAATTCGGTTAGGGGCAAACCACGCAGAAAGTCCTTTCATTACCTGTTGAAAATTTGTCGTCATACTGTTTATATAAACGGGTGATAAAATTATTTTCGTAAATTCATATTTATTTGCTAAATAAAAATAGTGATTACGAATCTTCTACATCTACATCTATATCTTCATCTAAATCACTATCATCGCTTAAGTCAGTCAACATATATGTGTTTTTAATATGCTTCGCTTCTAAATAACTAGTAAGTGCTAATTCTTTCGCGGCGCGTGCTTTATCTAATGCCTTCTTATACATTGTATAATACACATCGTTTCGTTTCTTTAAAAATAGTTTATCGTTAGATTCAATTGAATCTAGTTGAATATCCACTTCTTCTAAATCTGTTTTCGGTTTATCTTCTTCTATAAAAATATGTGATTTAGGTTCTTGTTGAGGTTCTTGTTGAGTTTCTTGTTGAGGTTCTTGTTGAGGTTCTTGTTGAGGTTCTTGTTGAGGTTCTTGTTGAGGTTCTTGTTGAGTTTCTTGTTGAGTTTCTTGTTGAGGTTCTGGCTGAGGTTCTGACTGAGTTTCTTGTTGAGGTTCTGGCTGAGATTTAGAACGTTGATATTCTTCTAAATGTCTATTGGGTTTCAATATACACTTCTCAAATAAATCTACAGGTTTTAGAACTAACAACTGCTTCATTTCCAAATCAATCTGGAACATACGCGGAGAACAACGAATACCTTGTATTTCAAGTATAGTAGCTACATTTTCGTTCTCTTTCAATGATTCACTATCAATTAAGTTCTCCTCTTCGTCATATATTTTCAAAGTCATTTTACCTAAGGCACTGGGAACATTCACACGTGCGATATAATATTTACCAGATTTGAATATCTTTAATGGTGATGCAAATGAGTTCTCAATATCGTGTTCTTCTAATTCAGTTTCAAACCATTTCGCGCGATTGTTATATATCAACTTCCGGCTATGAATTTCTAAATTCTCCATCCACCGAATGAAATTCTCGTTCTCGTTTGTAAACATTAAATCACAATAGGCACGTTTTCCTGCCTTTATAATTCCCTGTTTCAATTTACAATTGGGAGGTTGTATATATAACGGTCTATCATTTAGCAAATATTTGATAAAATGATTTCCACCTGCGATTACGACCGGTGAAGTTAAAGTCAATTTATCAAACGAAAAATTATCATTTGGTTCTATAATTGCGTTCATTATGATATGATATATTACTAAAAAATTACTATACTACAAACGCGTATAGTGTTATAATTATATTTCTATGATTTGTGTAATAGAATGCGTAATGTATTAGCAGATTTCTTTAAAAATGAAGACATCAAGCGCGATATTAAAGAGGTCACAAAACCAGTTGTAAAATTTATATATGATGAAATTTATGTATATATTTGGTTTATTTGTTTATATAATGTTTTTTTCATTCTCGTAGTTTTAGCAATATTATATCTAATTATACGATTACCATCAAGAATACAAATAATCCCTTCTGAGACTTTATAAAAATCTACTTGTATATTATATAAATATGCCTAAGAGATACATTAAGAAGGGAGGTGCTGTTGCGCTTACCCCTAGTGAATTCAGGGGTGGGACTGGTTGTCCTATGGCGGGCAACCCAATTCCGGCGGGAATGACCGGTGGTTCCGGTGCAGCTGAAAACGCAATCCGTGTTTATGGAAATACCGACGAACACCACGCAGTTACTGGTTCAAACGTCATTGCTATGAATAATCCAAACACACCTATTGTCGCGAATCCTGCTATGACTGGAGGCAAACGTGGAGGTCGCGGTGTTCTCACTGACGTTGCTGTTCCGGCGCTTCTTTTATATGCGAACAATACATTTAGGCGTAGAAAGAGTATGAGGAGAACACGCAAAAACCGTAAATCTCGTCGTCGTGGAAGACGTTAAAAATATATTTATTATTATTAGTAATGGATAATAATAAAGCAAAAACAGAATTTATAAGTGATGTGCAAAAGTGGGTGTCTATTGATTCACAATTAAAACAAACGAATGAAAAAATCCGTCAATTAAGGGAATCTAAAAATCAACTTACTACGAAAATATGTAATTACATAGATACGCAAAATATGCGCGATACTAAACTGGAAATTAGTGATGGAAATCTGAAAGTATATGACCGTAAAGAATACGCACCACTTACATTTGGATATATTGAAGCATCATTAGATAAAATTATACCAAACAAGGAACACGTGGAATACATTATAAAATATCTCAAAGAGAACCGTGAAATCACAACGACTCCTGATATACGCAGAAACACCACGAAATAAATATGAGAAGATTATATACAAATGCTATACGAGAATTCATTTTTAGATAAAGTTGAATTTGGCACTACATCATATTCCGACTTTCACGGTGGTGGAAGTGAAGTTAAAGAATGTGTTGCTGGATTTCCAGCATTAAAACATCTATCTATACCACTTGGATTAGTAGTTCGCTCGCTTCCATCTAAAAGTATAATCAATACAAATGCTATTATGGACGTAATTGACACGGACAGGTATGAAACATTATATGGAAAAACGTTGGAAACAACTACGGGACGGAGAACCCGTCGTAATAAAATAAATAAACAACGAATTACTAAGAAAAAAACGATTTAGTCATATATATGTATATAATATATATGATAAAATGAGAATATACCCAATAGAAACAAGCAAACAAAAATTACTGAGACATATTCAACGTTTGGAAAGGGATATAGATGATTACAATAAACAACGAGGTTGTTTGTATTTTTTAGATATGTTTTCCAATCACAATACAACCTTACGGTATATGAATCAGCGATTAGTAGAATTACGTATTGAATATGCTTATATACAATAAAGTTAGTATACAGACCATTTGTCCTTATTGAATGAGCTAATTATTGCGTCCTTCCATTCTGTTGTAGCAACATCTACATTTTTCGCAGCGGGGGTCAACGATGTTTTCTTCGCATTCATACGAAGAAGGTCCGCTTCCGATGCAATTGGTTTTTTGCCATAACAATTCACACCGAATTTTATATATGGATTCGCCATATAACCACCATTCACACCCGGCCTTCCACAGTCATTTGCGTGTTCTCTATTTCTCTGGAGAACAGACCACGTATCCTTTTGAGTAGGAAAAAACGCCATTTGTCCTTCCGACCAACCATAATTACACCATTCAGCTCCATTATTATATGCTTGTTCTATTTCATCATATGTAGCTAATCTAGCTCCATATGAACTACAAACACTTTTAGCATCATCATATGTATATAAGTTGTTAGAAACATTAAACACTTCGTCGGCTGATACTCGTGTTTTTGTATCATCACTTGGTTCGTTTTTAACAGATGGAAATATCGTATCTAATAGAGAAATATTAAGAACATATTTGAAAAAATCCACAATCAGGAGAACCGACAGATAAATCCAACCCATACTGGATACAAATGTAATGGAAAATGGCGCATCAGTAGCCATTGTTAATAGTTTATATGCATATGTGACACCAGACAATACAAGTAAAAATATACCCAAATAAATAACCGTATTTATATCCTCCACTTCACGTTTTAATTCGGTTTTCAAATATTCAACAAGCGTCTTATCCTTGTTTTTATAATACAAATATACGGCATAATATACTAATGTTCCGAAAACTAACACATCTATTATTTGGCCTGAAAATGCTTGAACGGACGCCAATTTATCTTTGAAAAATACAGCTAAAATAACTATTATAGCAAAATAAACTGCTAAAAACCAAAGGATTGTATTCATATTTGTCCCACTAAACAAACCCGATAAATCTATTTGTGGCTGTGGTTTAGTTGTATTTTCTTCTGGTTTAATAGTTGTATTTTCTATAGTAGCATCGGTTTTTGTATCACTCATAATATACTATATCTATTTATTTTTTCTACGATAAAAAAGGCAATAAGCCATTGGAGATACTATAGAATCCGGTTTTGAAACAACATTTACATTTGTATCATTGTAATGGACCCATTCATTTGCGTAATTACGCACGAATGCGGTATAATGTCCCCCATATACACTTCCAGTATGATTACATACAGCATATAAATCATATATATATGAACTCGGTTTATACCCAGAAACGTATTTAGACAGGTCCAAATCAGTCAATGGGAACGAAATTAATCCTTGATGTTTCCGCGAACCATCTGGTGTAAATCGCTTCAAAGTTATGATTAGAATACTTGGGAAATTCCAAAATGTAATGTTTTTACGAATGTCTTCCTTTTTACCAGTTTTCTCGTTCAACCACGCGTTCTCTCCTGATAGAATCTCGGATTGTGTAAATATATCAAAACAGTCATATATGGATACAGATGATTTAGACGGAATAGGCAGATTCATTACAAAATAACTTTCCGGTTTAATTGAATGTATGGTTTTACCATTTACTGATGCTATTTGTGATACGTGTATTCCATAAAATAGACTCATAATTTCCGAGTAATCTTTAGCATAATCCGATTGAATCATTGAATAACATTTTAATGCGAGTTCATCTACAGCATTTTCTGTTTTTCCTGATATATTTATAATTACTTTACGAGACATAGCTTCGTGTATTGATTCAATCATAAACAATAGGAACTCTGGCATATCATTCTGACTCCAACCGGTAAATAATTCTCTATTTTTACGTTTTGCGATTCGCTGTATGTTTGCTACAAACCGATTTGGTGATACAACCGCATCTTGTTTCCACATCATATGTCGCAAATCATTCCACTCCTTCAGTATAGTATATTTATCACTTTCACCTATACGAGCTTTATCCAATATATCATTCAATTCATATGTATGATTTAGTGCTTGTAAACAAGAATTTAAAAAACAAGTATTTCCGAGGTTCGTCAACCCCGAATAACATTTAGTTTTAGTTTTAGTTAATTCCATTTTCAATATTAGAATATAAAAACATAACTTTATATATATTCAATGAATACATATAACAGGAATCGCACACGTTCCAACGAATTTATAAGAACTTTTATAAATGATTACAATAATATTATCCGAAATCATACGGAAATGATGATGGAATATAATCGTAATATTCACAACATTCTAATTATGTTGCAACGTTATTCTGATTATACTCCTCCTCCTCCCACTCCAACTCCTACTTCCACAGCAATGCCGACACCTACACGTTCCAGTAATCGTTCAGATATTGCAACTTTGTTGTATCGGTTGAGTCAATCAAATTTGGTGGAAGAATCGCAACGTGGATTATCACAAGCACAAATTAATAGCGCAACAGAAAATGTTGTATATACACCTTCTGCGTTTCCTAGCACACCTCAATGTCCGATTTCTTTGGACGAATTTGATGATGGCGAAGTCGTTTGTCAACTACGACATTGCCGTCATATTTTCAGACATCGTAATATTATGCGTTGGTTTGAATCTCATACTTGTTGTCCTGTTTGCCGACACGAATTAGACACAGAAAATATTAATTCTGAATCCACCGAACAAGCTGAATCCATAGATTTTTGGTCTCGTATACTAAACCGTAATATAATGGATTTATCTGGTAATCAAATATACACATTTGAATTTCCTATACGATTTAACGGAAGAAGTTCGTAATCGGTTGTAATTTATTCTTATCATTTGAAATCTGATTTAATACCTTGTCGAATAATAATGTTTTCACTTTTGCGGAACAGTATTTTTCCTTCTTCTTCATAAATTGCTCGTAATCTGTTCCGCATTCCTTTTCCAATAATTCAATGTCCTTTTTGTAAGTCTTGATGGCGTTTGGTTTTCGTTGATGTTGCCATATAAGTTCTACCGCCAAACCGAATAATTGCTGTAATGGTTTCATCAACTGATTCGTGATATAATGTGCGTAATCAATCTTTACTTTATTAGATAGTATAAACTCAGGTGTTTCAATGCGTTCTCCCATAAGCGCCTTCGGTTTATCATTGACTACGAATAAGTATTTCACTCTATCACCCGGCTTTGGTTTATTGCCGGGGTCTCGTTCTCCAATACGATTGGCTAGGACTTTGTGTGCGATTTGATTTGGGTTTTTGTAATCACTACGCAATGCTCTCGTAATAGTTAATTTATCCATCGCTACTTTTCCTGAAATTAGTTCATTCAATGATTTATCCAAATAATTAATAGAACCGCCGATGTTGTTTTCTTTGACTAGTAAATTGAGAATACCGCCATATGTATCTTTCAAATAATCACACGCATCGCGACGTTTTAGACTTAATCCCATATACTTAAGCTTACCTTTATTTGGGTCGGTCTCATAAAGCATACCGAAATATCGTTTCTTAGATAATAACACGAACGGCATTAGTGTTTTCTCATAAGTTAATCTCATTGGTGCTTTCAAGTATGACGAACATAGGTGTGCTACGTCCTGTGCGATTTCAATTGTAATTTCCAGCGCCTTTTGACCGAGGATATTTTCGCCAGTTACTGGGTCTTGCAGGTTGAATGTGAAGAATACACTGTCCGTATTATGCACTATCATATTTCCAATTCCTGCAGCGAAATGATGATTCTCGGTAGTCAAGTCATATACAAACCCACTGTATTTTGGTAATTGGAACATTGATGTAATTTGTGAACCAGTATTTGCACCACGCGTTGTGTCTACCTTAAAATTTACGTATTCGGGAATATCACACGGCGTAATTTCAACGTGGTAATTAAACGCGTTCGTTATATACATATACGCAATCGCTGCGTCGTAATGCGTCATTCTTGTATTTTTACTGGATAATACCTGTCCGATATTATCTTCACGTGATACATTATAATCATTGCATTGATGATGGAGTAGCTCAGTGCCTAAATCAACATTATTCGGTGAAATTTCAATACCACTTGACGTGAGTAGTGAATGGTCGTCAGTTACATCAACTAATCCACAAGGTGTTTGGATTCGCCACATTGATTTATGGTCGGCTAATTTATGACGAATCACACGATATAATTTCGTCCAACCACTATCCGTCCAAGTTTCCACACCCGACAATTCACAGAATTCTTTATCACGAGAATGAACCCATTGATTATTACCATATAAAGATGCGAGTTCTTCAATCGCACAAATAGAGGGTGTTCCCGATACTTTCACATAAACTGGCGTATAATTCGCTACACTATCACCATACACATACTCTGCTCGTGTGAGAACAGGCCCGTGTTTCTCAGTATCATATTCTAAATTTCCATATACTTCCTCAATCATTCGTTTCGCATAGGTAATCATCATACGTCCTGTCGCCGTAGTAGAAGCAGCAATATCTTTCTCGTAAAATGTTGATGTCCTCGCACCGGTTTGTCCGTATAAAGAGTTCGCAGTGACTTTGTATGTGAGCTGACGCTTATCAAGAATATTTTGCATAAACGGGTCCTTTTCCGTCTTTGCCATCTTCCTCGTGTCCGCCCTTGCCTTCAATAACTCCTTTAGAATAGCCGGCATAATTGCGTCTTGTGATTGTGCCCATCTACAAATCATCTTACCCGATTTAACTTTCTCCGCACGCGATGTCGGTGAACTACGCTCAAACTTATATGTATCAAATTCAATATCAATATACTGCACTCCAGGCAAATTATCATATTGTGTATCACCCGTCTGTTTTATCAATTTACCGGACAAATCATATTGTTTCGTCCATACTTTGGTGTCGTGAGAATAATTCTGTGAAATCATCGCGGAAGGGTATAGCGACTCATAATCTACACAAGCGACTGGAACGTCCATATACATCTTACATTTAGGAGGGAGAACAATCGCACCCTCATATCCCTCATTGGAACCACTGCGGTCCAAATCGGGCATCAAAGTATTTTTCTCACGGCATTTCTTAGCTAGAAAGCTAGTCAATTTTATTCCTTGGCCCCGGAATACAAGGAAACTGATAGGCACACTACAAATTTTAGACATCTCCACATATCCGGTAATCACATCTACTTTACGCATCAAGTGGTGCACTATGTTGCAATCCTGCAAACAATATTTCGCGACAACGGCGCGGTCCGCTGACGAACCGTTCGTTAATCGGAAAATATCCTGTGGAGATACATCGTCCTTCGCCATACCCCAACGAACAGACTTAGTTGTATCAATATCCGTATAATGACCGCTAATCAGAATGACGTTGTATGTATCTTCCTTTCTGATTTCTAATACACGGAACTTGCGACCATTTCCATAATAATCCGATGAAAATCCGGTAATCTCAATATGGATAAAATCATTCACATTCAAACCAGTGAGATTTCTACTGTAAAGTTCAGTGACGTCTCCGTGAATTGAATGGGACGTGGGTGTAATCTTCTTAATATCGTCTCCAATATATAAACCAGCAACATCGTCTAGTTTATAAGACGACAAATTAAAATCACGACGGAAATATGTATACATATCAATCTGTAGGCGACCGGTCGTCTTGAAGTATTTTAGGTCATATTCACCACTCGCCAAAACAACTTTCGCATTTTCAATACCTGTAATTTCTCCACATTGCCCGAACTTCGCACAAACCTCATTCTTTTTCCTAGACAACATCAGGAATTCTTTCTCGCAATGATTTTCTTGTGCGCGACGAAACATAAAATCATAATCAAAACCAAATATATTATAACCAATAATAATATCGGGATTTTCCGTTTGAATCAATTCCGCCCATTTCATCAACAGGTCTGATTCTTTATCAACCGTTTCTATAATTGCTCCGTCAACTGAATCACACGAACCCAATACCAAACAGTGATTTAGATACGGTTCCGAATCACCATACTTCATAAATGTTGAGCCAATAAACGTAACTTTGTCGCCTTCTAGTTCTGGATAAATCGCAGTCATCACATTATCAACAAACTTCAATTTCTGGTCTCGCGTATAATCTGTATTGGATAAAACGTCAGTTATAGTCGCCTTTGCAGAAATCCTAGCTTGTTTCTCATATTTCTTGTAATATGTCCTCGGTTCATCATCTTCGTCGCTGTCGCTCTCTGCTACTTCATCATCATTTTCATCAACCTCATCATCTATAACATCATCGTCTACAATAGCCGTCTCTGCTGCAAACATTGCGCTGATTGTATTCACTTTTATCGCTTCCTTCATTTTTTCTGCATCTTTAATCGGTGTAATCATCATTCGCTCCGTCATCTTTATAATTGCATCTCGTGATTGCGGGTATTTCGGGAATACCAAATCAATATCATCAAATTTATCATACCCAAATGCAGTCAACATAGTGCGTTCAATTAACATCTTCGCACGACTCTCATCAGGTGAGTGTTTTTGAAACGCGTCAACCAAGTTTGATGCTAGGCGTTTGTATGTCTTAATCGGCACTGGGAAATCACCGTGGCTACTACTCGCCTCAATATCAAAACTACATATCTTATAAGGAACACGTGTTTCCTTATCCGGAAGAGGTTTGATACAATCGCACGTGCAAATATACTCATAATCACACGTTGTAGTCAGGTTAGACGGCACAATTGCCTTCTTGGTGAATATCTGGACCCACCCAGACGGACTAATATTACTTATATGGAAATAACGGAGAAGAGGAGGAATAGCACTCTCGTATAATTCTAAATTAATACCCTTGAATTTAAATTGCTTCATACGTCCGTTTTCGTCATACCATAATCGCTTTGTCCGATTCATTGTAAACGAATTTTCAAACGTAAGCTTCACATACTTAAACAGTTTTCCATCAGTAAACCCATACAACTTCTTGTGTTCCACTAATTCGGAACTCAAAATCGCCGTGCTGTTAATCTTTTTACTCAATTCGTGATATAAGGAACGAGCAACCGAATCCGTCCAATCATCTCCCACTTTCACATAGAAGAAAGGTTTGTATCCATTTACGGTAATGCTACACGTTTCACCGATTTCGTTCACTCCAAACATCTGTATTATGAAATGACTCTGTTTCTCTACCTTCTCGTCATACACTTGGAAGTCAATCAATTTGAATGACTTGGAGCACACGACGGGTTTCTTACTCATTGTATTATTATTGTATTGTGTTAGGTTATTTTACTTTGTAATATTTATTTCGTTTTCCTATAAACAAAATCAATTTTTTAGTAAGTTATGCTAATAAACCTTATTGTATAAACCAATCAGCCATAGCATTAGGCTCACGTTCACCTTGATACATTTCCAATTGTCCTCCTGTTATTCTAAAAACTGTTGGGAATCCATTCGCAGTAATTCGCGTTTTACATCGTTGGTTTAATTTATCCAATTTGCCGTGGTTTTTTATTTCATCATCTTCTAATTGTATATAATATATATCCTTATTGCGGTTAGGCATACCCTTTATAATATCAATAGTCTGCTGCCATTTTGGTTGTCTCGTATTATCATTTTCATCGGGTATTAATTCCTTACAATGCGGACACCATTTCGCATATATAATACCCATTATTATTGCGTTTTTATTTAGTTTGGTTGGTATGTCTAAATTAAGTTCTTCCATTTTCGCTTCTTTTCCCAGACCATTTAATAATATCGGTTTAGGTGTATGAGTATTCCGTTTCATTTTACGAGTCGCTTTTCCACCGACACGCCTACTAAAACGAACGTGTTTTGTATGTTTCCTCCTCCATCTATTCTTCATTTTCATTTATGTATAGAATATACATAGATAAATGTCGCTGGAAATTATTTTCGCAAATTACTATATAATGCGCGTTGGACCAATTATATTTCTAATTGTTATATTTTCATTAGTATTAATTGCATCGTCTGTTATGCAAGAACCAATGCAAACGCAAGAACAATCCAATACAAAGCCTAGTTTTAAATGCCCGAAGGTTCTGATTAAAAAAGGAGAACGTCTAATACTATATGATGATTCTGATAATGAAATACAACATTTTTCTAGTTTAGATGAATATATTGATTATTTGAAAAATGAGCGCGCAAGAGGAATCTCGTGTCCCGTTTTGTTTCTACAACAAGAGAACGATGCACAGGGACACGATGTATTTCGTGTAAGACCTGATATATTCAATCAACAAGGTGGTATGGCTCCAGTAGATATTGCACCTATCATTGATGCAAATCGCAAAAGTAAAGTTTATAATGTGAATAATTATCCAGGGTTTGACCCTTTAGGATTACAGGTTGGTGTGTATAATCAATTGGACGTAGTGCATGATTCAACTGAAACCGCGAAAATAAGTGATAATCCTATGGATACTAATTGGGGAGGTATTGAATTCACACAGCAGTCGCTTGATTCTGGAAAATACGAGGACAATGAAATTGTAAAACCTACGTATTTCAAGCCGAAAACACAGTTCTTCCCAGATTTATATAAAGACCACGCAAAGCCAAAGTCATATACGAATACTGACCTTTCAGTGTGAAGTAATTATACGATATAATATTGAAAAGATTACATCTCCTACAAGAATAATGGACGCTATTTGTGGATTACCATTATACAGATATATTGCAGATAATAAATAAAATATACCGTGTGCGAAACGTGTATCGTGCCAGAATACAGGTGCTATTTGAACTTCATTATTAGAACCAGTAAATCCTCTATATATGAACGAAAGACCAATCATTGTGATTATGGCGATTAATAGTATATGTAGTTTTTTATAGTATGCTGTTGCAACCGCCAAAGAAAGTCGTGTAGCCAGACATACCCACCATAATGGGTGTATTTTCATAATATATATAATATACGTATATATTA
>JACCDO012312388.1_pt1 | contig 17030 bp, 15 predicted proteins | sample 7446101 | NCBI WGS metagenome assembly JACCDO01 (sample SAMN15323440, study PRJNA562643) | freshwater metagenome | isolation source: river surface water | place: USA:Blue River Watershed | collected 2017-08-16 | reverse complement strand
GACCATTGAAGATGGTGTATTTGAAGTGCGTGCTACAGCGGGGAATTGCCACTTGGGAGGTGAGGACTTCGATAATTTAGTAGTAGACTGGGCTTCCGAGGAGTTCCGTAGGAAGACCAAGGTGGATATCAAGGACAATCCTCGTGCACTGCGGCGTCTTCGCACTGCTTGTGAGCGTGCAAAGCGTGTGCTTTCCTCCTCTACACAGGCCGCAATTGAGGTGGATTCCTTGGCAGATGGCCAGGATTTTACTGTAAACCTGACTCGTGCAAAGTTCGAGTCACTCTGTGAGAGTCTATTCCGCAAGTGCATGGGACCTGTTGAGCAGGTTCTGCGTGATGCAAAGATTTCAAGGAGAAGGTGCAGGATGTTGTGCTAGTGGGCGGGTCTTCTCGCATCCCCCGTGTCCAACAGTTGCTCCGTGACTTTTTCAATGGAAAGGAGTTGTGCCAGTCCATTAATCCTGATGAGGCCGTTGCCTACGGTGCGGCTGTACAGGGTGCCATTCTGGGTGGCGACAAGTCCGAGAAGATCAATGACATCATTCTGCTCGATGTGTGTCCGCTGACACTGGGTATCGAGACTGCCGGTGGTGTTATGACGCCCCTGATCAAGCGGAATACCACAATTCCTACCAAGAAGTCCCAGGTGTTTTCCACGTATGCCGACAATCAGACCCAGGTGAAGATTCGTATCTTCCAGGGTGAGCGTGCGATGACACGGGATTGCGATCTCCTGGGTGAATTCGATCTTGGTGGTATTCCTCCAATGCCCCGTGGTGTTCCACAGATTGAGATTGCCTACGATCTGGATGCCAATGGTATCCTGAACGTCTCGGCGTCCGAGAAGTCCACCGGTAAATCCAACAAGATTACCATTACCAATGACAAGTCCCGCAGCAAGGAGGAGATTGAGCGGATGGTGCAGGAAGCCGAGAAATATGCCGCAGCGGACAAAGAGGTTATGGAACGCGTTGAGGCCCGCAATGCTGCTGAGGCCTACCTCTACAATGCCCGCAACACACTAAGGGAAGACAAGGTGAAAGACAAACTGGGTGAGGAGGACATTGATGCCGCGGAGAAGAAGATTGCCGAGGGACTGGCTTGGCTGGATGAGAATCGCGAGACTTCTCCTGAGGAAGTCAAGGAGAAGCAGAAGGAGTGGGAGGATGCAATCCGTCCCATTCTCATGAAGCTGTATGAGGGTATGGGGGCACCAGGAGGAGATGTAGGAAGCACAGAATCTGTACCAGAACCAAAAGTTGATGAAGTGGATTAAATACATAATACACACAAAATACAATGAATCGAATTAATAAAGCACTAACCGGTCTTGTTGTAGTAGGAGGTGCAATGACATTTCTGTCTGTACTAAGTGCAGCTGCTGCAACCACGACAGCTGTTTGTTCCCTCCAAGATAAGTCAAAAAAGAAAAATAGATCAGACGATGTGTAGGAAACCTTGGAATCCAATAATTCCTACATAGTATATTTGCATATTTACAGTTGGTAAAAATGTCCTTTTTCGCACTTGCAAATGGCGGAATTGCCCATGGCAGTTGTTGCAACGATTGCGGCTTTAGAAGAGCAAATGGGGCACATTCCGCACATGTTAGGAGAACGAGAGGATGAACGACGAGTAGAGTTGCGAGAACGTGAGGAAGAGCGTTTGGAACGCACAGACCGGGAACGAGGCATTTTTACTCTATCTATCGTTTTTGTACTGCAGGAGCAGGTGCAAAAAGTGTACCACCATTCAAACTAGGTGTTTCTAACTTGGTAGCTACTCCTGTATCTCCTGATGACTTAGCAGGTTCTTGAAGAACTGTAATTAAACGTAAAGGCTCGTCCTTCAGGCGATAGGAATATTCCTTAAAATAATCTTTGAACAGAAAATCGGCAAATCCACTAGATGCATCAGGTGCAAACATATTCATAGCCATACATTGTACTCCATTGTCCCTGCAAGCCTGAAGCTTTGCACCCCAATTGTTCGTTTCAGCTTCCTTAGAATAGTCCGGTGGTGCAACAAATACAATAGACTGTTGTATAAATGCTTTCTTCTGCACAATAGTAGTACTTACCGCATTAATATCAATTTCAACCGGTATGGAATCCTGAGGACATAAGTTGATGTAGGGAAGTAAGGGATTTTTAGTACTTCCCTCACCCCTTTGGTTCGCCTCTGCCAAATATTCGGATTCCAGATCATTCCGTGTTTTATTGGAAACCACGATTACTTTGCCTTTCAGATCCGTTATAGGGGTTTTAAAGAGAATTCCATTCCCGCGACAAGAGGAAAATGCTGTATCGAGTTTGTAGGGAGAAAGAATTCTGCCGCATGACTTGGCCAAGGCATCATAGGTGGCATTTCGAGGTGCCGCACGAAATCGGAAGTAGAGAATAATTACATCATCCGAATAATCCACATTTCCTACACTTGGCGTATAGACTTCTGATACGATCGCTTCAAGAACAGTTTCGACATCTATGGAATTCATAGAAACACGCCGCCATGTCGAGTTCTCTTCCACACTATGGATAATGGGTCTGAAATTACTAAACGGTTGTAGAGAAGGCCAGATATCCAACACAAATGCCCTTGCTCCCCCTTGTACTGCAAATCGTACTGCATTAGGTGTATATACACCGGATTTTGCAGGAAAGAATAGACCTGATGCATTTGCAGTTGAAAAGTAGAAGTTGGATAAGAGGATGGACTGGGGATCTGTTGGGAGTGTAGAGAGATAGTTGTTTAATGATTTGCGTTGATTGACTGCGGCAAGAATATCTCGAACACCAGTACTACGGTTGCCTTCTGCAGTTTTGTTTTGAACATTTGCGGCGTTGATTAGGTTGCCCTTGAGCTTAATATGAACAATAAGGCATGCAAGACTGACAAGAGCAATAACAAGAAATGCCCAAAATGGAAACTGATTCATAGAGTCTGTTGCAACCTGGCGAAATTTAGAAATACCTGCACTGACCCCCGCTTTGACTTTGTCCATCGGGGAACTACTCTAATTCGTCATAGGTTTATTCACATGCTTAACAGACTTGAAATATGACAGATTTCAAGTCTGGTCAGAGAGTTTCAACTCTGGTCTCATCTACCTACTAACTTGTAGGCAATTGCAAGACGATCCAAAGAAGATGGTGGCGGTGCACGTACGGCCTCGGCGGCTCTGGCTGCCTCGGGTGTTAATACAGTGATTTGAGGTGTTTCGGCAATAAATCGCCTCGCCTCTTCAGCAATTTCAGAATACAGTTCGTCTGTTGTCGTCATAGCTCGTTTCATATCATCAAAGGGGGCAACCGGTGGGGCAACGGCAATAAGCGACAAGGATTTCTGAAGTTTTTCGGCAACATACAGGGCAATTGCCACAAACACATCGCGGCGACCCTTGGTTCCCAGTTTGGTCCAGGTGATTGCCAGAAGTTCCCACATACATCGCATATCCTCTGCCGGCATACAGCGGGCCTCTTCAAGTAAGTCTTTTAAGAGTGCCAGAAGAAACCAGGCAACCGATTTGCGTTGCTTTCCCGTTATTTCTGGTGGTGCTCGCTCCTTGACGGAGGGACAATCTTTCTGTGTATCGAGTGTAAGAAGCCAGACGACCCAAAAAAGTGTCCGTGGAATCTGATTGGCCCGTATAGCCGCCTCGAGTTCATTGCCGATGGTTTTAAGATCTAAGCCATCCTGGCCTGCTACCCAGACTCGACGACATCCCACTTGATCCCCTGCACCTCCCCCATTGCGTAAGCGAGTCCGCATTGCCTCGGACTCCCGAAAACAATCCTCGGGTTTCGGTATGACCGGCAGGGATCGTTTGGGTGCTTTGACGAGCCAGGCAACCGTTTCGGCAACCGCCTGGCGAACCGAGGGTGTATTTCGAACAACCCGAATATCACCGGCCGATTTACTCCAGATGAGGCGAATATGTTGGAGATTCTTGGACCATGTTTGAGGCCAACCGGGTGCATTGGCGGGCCCTACATATGCTGACCAGGCGTGAAAAAGATGGGCTTCAAGTCTGCCAAGACCTGATTCAGAACACACGAGCTCCGCCGCCCATCTCTGGGCTTTTGTCATATCCCCTACAGCAATCGCCTTGACTAATGCACCTCCTACATCTCCCCATCCGTATCCACAAATTGTATGTTTCTGCCCACTCATTTCTGCACCTCGGTGGGATTTTGTTGGGGCTTGATCACCGTGGTATGATCCTGCCACAATTTGTAGGATACAAGGTGTTGATCAAACTTCGAAGGAATCCATTTGGGGATCAGAACCAAACTAGATCCCTCTACAATACTGTGTGTATCCTCTGGTTTTTCCAGTTGTATACAGGTAGTTTGAATGGGATCTCGAACACATCGGTACCACCTATGTGTATCCTGAGGATTAGGAGGAGATGTAGGAGGTCCAGCAATTCCTGCAGATGCCCCTACAGCAATCGAAAGAAGATGTGAGGAAGGAGTTTCACTGGATGACATTGTATACAAAATCCACAATGGCACGTTTGATGAATCATTTTTTATCGGGTTCATAGTAAGATGTGGGCACTCGATACACTCCAAGTTGTCCTAGTGGTCCTGGTTGCCATTTTGATAACCAACTATTTGTTCCTGAAATGGACTATGCACCATAAACGGGTATCTTCTGTGGACACAGTGGAGGCGTTTGCTAATCCAGGGAAAGACGATGGAACCAACACGGTTGTCCTGGGAAATGAACTCCTGTTTGATGATTTTTACGCCAAGATTTATGATCAAGTGGTGGACGGAACACAACGCCAGGATGCCGAGGTGAATCTTGCACTTGCTTGGGTAAAAAATCAACAGCCCGAGGTTTCCCACATCCACGCTTTGGATGTTGGGTGTGGAACAGGAGGACAAGTTGCCCTCTTGAAGAAAGCAGGTGTTGGAAAAGCAGTGGGTATTGATCGATCCGATGCAATGATTGCTCGTGGCAGAGTTCTGCATCCAGATGCTGATTTGCGTGTAGGAGATGTGGAAGTTATAGGAACTGCTGCTGCAGGTGAATATAGTATGGCTACACTGTTTTACTTTACCTATTACTACCTGCAGGATAGAACGGTTGCCCTGCAAAATCTGTTCAACTGGTTGAAACCTGGTGGTTGTCTGGTTATGCATTTGGTTAATCGTGAAAAGTTCGATCCCATTCTGGAATCTGCCTCGCCCTTCCTGGCATTCTCTGTGCAAAAATACTCCAAAGAACGGGTTACCAAAAGTAAAGTCTCATTTGATAAGTTCGATTACGAAGCCGATTTTTCCCTTGACGGATCCAAGGCATTGTTTAAGGAAACCTTTACGTTTGCAGATGGCCGAAAACGCCGACAGACTCACACACTCCGTATGCCCACCATGGAACAAATTGTGGATGAAGTGGAGGGTGCCGGATTTACCTACAAACAATTCATAGATCTTACAAGTATCGGATACGAATACCAGTACCTGTTTTGTTTTGTTCGCTAATCGATTCTACCTGGATTTCCAACATAGATAATCAATTTGCCTATGTTGGAAACAAAAATACTTACCTAGTATACTTACCTTATGAATTTACTATGCGAATGATTACAGTGTAGGAATCATCTGCACAGTGGTGGTAAAACGACTCTTGATTTTCCGCAGCTCTTCATTTACATAGGTGGCGAGTTCCGTGTATTGCTTGATTGCAGAGGATGCCGCTGTATTTGCCGCATCCAGCTCAAATTGAACTCTATCACTAACAGACATAGTTTGGCGTTCCCCATTTGACCTTGCAATGTTTGCTACAGCAGCGTTAAACTGCTCCATAATAGTCATTGTGGCCTGAATAAACATGTCGTAAACGTCCCGCAGGGCGTGTCGGCGTTTTGAGGAGCGTTCCAGGCGTTCCAGAGGCTTCATCCACTCCTCGTCAGTTATCTCCTTCGCAAGTCGACGCACGCGAAGAATACGTTTTGCCTCTGCATCCCGATTATGCTCTCTGCGGATACTGGTGTTGTGAGATTCAAGATAGACGTTTATATGTGCTGAACTCTGACTCATTGAATGCAGCTTATCCACAGTATCTTTTGCCTTCATGTGAAAGGTTGGGGGGTATGCAGTGCGTATAGAGGCGTAAAATGCAGTATGAATACCAGGGAATCCACAACCTGCTGCGATCTGTACAGGACCCGTAGGCATCTGCTGACCGGTGCGTCGCATCCACTCGTAGAAGTGTGGGTTGTGAATAGTGGTTTCCTCCACACCTGTACGCCAGCTAAATGCCGTATGACACTGAGTGCACCACATCTGATCACACCCGTCAATCTTGGAAATCATTGCGGCACACTTGGGGCACGGCTTAGCCTCCTTCCGCAGTGCCTTGACATTCAGCACATTGTCGGAATTGCAGGCATGCTCGGCCTCCTTGAGCTCCATACATTCCTTGCACACGTTGACCTTGCAGAGACCACATACATAATCCAATCCCACAAACCCCATACACTCTGTCTTGGGACATTTGCCGACAAAGGTCCAGGTCTTCTTGGACTGAACTGGTTCTTCATCGTCAAATTCATAGTCTCGACCAAACACCTCAACATAGTCTTTCGCCGTTTTGAATGCCTCGGATTTCAGGGCATTGATCTGCTTTCGCAGAGGCTTAGTCTCGTTCTTCGCGGCTTTTCGTAATTCAGTAAACTGCTCGAATGCAGCATTACGGAATGCAGATGTCTGTGTTTGATCATTACATTCATTAAACAGATTATCAAGCTGTTTCTGTATAGGCAACTCGTTGATCTGGGCAGTCAATGCATCAATGCGTGGCTGTATCTCTGCGATCAAAGCCTTGGCATTCATGTACACGGCAGCTTCTTCCTGTGTCTCAGGCAACCGTGCCTTTTCCTGGTCGAGCAGGACCTTCTGGCGATGTGCCTTGTAGGCCGAATCGAGCCAAGTCTTCGTCAGAGACTCCACCAGAAACTCATCGGACCACGCCTTTCCACACTCAGGCATCTGGCATTTGGGTACATTATCCTGTAGGATACATGTCTGAATGCAGGTGCGACAAATCGCCGTGGAACAGTATGGACACACCACCTGCTTCCGTGTAGACTTGTTGAACTTCTCAATGCAAATCATGCACTCGGACATTTTGTAGGGAATGTAGGAAGGAATAGAAAGGAAAGGGAAAGGAGGGAAGGAAAGGAATAGAAAGGAAACCAAAAATCCTATGTAGGCGATTTAACATTTCAAATTTTTTTATGGCTATATTATTGTGTAAAAAATTGAAATAGTATAGAGTGTCAAGGAGAGGCATTGTTCTGCTTTGTTTCCTTCCCTTCCCTTCCCTATTCCTTCCTACATTCCCTACAATGTCTGATTCCTGTATTGCTAAGGCTATGGATGCCTGGCGTATTCGCCTATGGTTGTCCAAGGGTCCTCGATGCCCCTGCGGGTGCAGTGAACGCGTTCCTTGGTCCGCCGCAAAAGCCGCCGGTGCGACTGCATTCGAGAATCGTGCACACATTCCTACAGCACGTCGCCCCTATTGGGGTGTTTGCCATGTAGAGGAGACCTATATTCCACAGGATGTACATGACTTTCCTGCTTATCTTGTGGAACGACGACATGTTGTTCGTACATTCAGTGAAACTCTGTGGCAACTGTGCCTAGAGAAGACAGAAGACTGGATGCTTGCCCTTCTCAAAAATGGCCATGCAACCTGGCTCTGGCGTACACCGCGTTGTTGTAGTTATCAGACACCATCGAAGGTGTTTGATCTCGTAAAACGGGATTGGAAGGCGGCTGCGGACATCATGCTTTCTTGGCCAACTACTGTTGCAGCATTTGGAAAGGATTACCTCAACTATCTTGTGCGAATTCAGCCGGCTGTGGTGTTTTACGAACATACAAAATATCCTTTAACTGCCACACAACGCAATTGGATCCTACATCATCCTGCGATGTCTGAGAAGACGCGTAGTGTGCGAGCCAATAAGCACTGGTTGTTTGTTCTTCTGTGGACTGGGTATTTCAGGAGTGAATTGTCGCATTGGCGAAAGTGTGTTGCTCCGCTTCCAGAGCCGCATGTCCAGAATATTCCGGCACTCCTTGCACGTATTGACTCGAAGGAATATCATCTATGTGTTGGATCTCGATTCTACAAGGGCCTGCTGAATTGGGTAGCCTTCCTGGCCAAGGAATCGCCTGCTACAGTGCGAACTCTGCTTCCTAAGTTAGGATACAAGACTCATTGGCTTGTGGATGTCATTGAGACCTTGGCTCCTACAGGACGCATTGGTCTCTTGAAAGATACTCTTGATACATTTGGTAAACTTGCCAGCCTGAAGATACAGAAAGAGAAGATCTGGCAATGGGCTGAAACTCCTGCCTTTGCCAATCCGCGTATTGCTCGTACCCTGCTTGTCCTGTCCACAAGGGTATTAAATGGATTCAAACACTTAGGCCAATCATACAAAGGATTAGGTACCAAAATTCTAAAAAGTGTCGTGGTTGTTGCAACAATTGATCGCACAGCTGTCTGGCTTTCCAACAAACTGGATGACAAAACTCTAATGGGCTTGACATCCAAACGTTCCGTAGTTGCGACTGCCTTGCGAACTACACCACGGTTCCAGGCTCTGCACCGTCTTGCCACCCTACAAGCAACTGTTCATCTCACACTCTTCTTTCGCAACCATGTGCGTCTTGCACAGGCTCGTTCAGTAGTTCGAGGCGATTGTCCTATTTGTATGATTCCCAAGATCCTACAGCCTCTCCATGGCGACAAACGACACAGCATGTGTCTACGTTGCAAACGGCAAATGGAGCGGAAGAACATGTTAGACCGTTGCCCCATTTGTAGGACAAACTTGTAAACACAAGGACTAAAAAACACTAAAACATTTTTTGGATTTATACACGATCTTTGACTTTGTCGGCAACACATTTGACAACCTGAGTTTCCAACAGTTTTCTCCCATCCCCCATATGATCAAACGTACAATTGTGAGCCTCAGGCAAACGATGTGCGGAGCAATGCCGCAAACCACACCGACAAGTGGTATCGGCTAGTTGAAGTTTATGACTACAGGTAGGACATCGTTTTTGCGGTTTAGGAGGATTTGGAGTGGGTGTTGGAAGTTCAGGCTCTTTCGACAATGTCGAAAGGAAATCCTGGGAAAGCAGGGGTGTTGAAAGAATAGAAGTCCAATCCATGGTACACCTTCTAAAAACTCCCGTGAATATTTCAAATTTTCTTTGGTGGTTTAGGCGTTTCTTAAAGAAGAGGAAGTATGCGACCCTATCGAATGCAAAGACAAACCCAAAGTCGTTTCTGGACAACCTCGGATGTTGCAGGGCCAACTGCATGGGATGTCCTGCGCATCTGGGATCGTTCCCCGCGGTATATGCGCCAACAACCGCGGCAGCGTCCTGCACCTCTGCCGCCATTTTCTCAGCCAATTCGTCTCGGACTCGCAGACGTTAAAGACCTCGCTTCATTTTGGTCCGCAGAATACCGCGGTGCCGATTGGAAACTTCTGGCAACCGAAGAGTGGGTTGGTCCTCTTCTCCAAGATCCCGCTACTCTTATTCTTGCTGCAAAACACGAGGGGCGAATTGTTGGAACCATTGCTTGCACAGGACTCGGAGAAGTCCGTATGGGTACAACAACTTTCCCAACCCTGTATTGCATCGAGGGACTCTGTATTGCACCGCCCTGGCGTGGCCGACATCTTGCCGGCTGGCTCATTGCATGGGTGGATCACCTTCGAAATCAAGGAGGGCCTAAAGCCTTCCTCTGGTCCCGTGAATCCCCTAGCTGCACCGACATTTCCCACATATCCTCCCATACGTATGGATACATCGATACCACCAATGTACATGAGATAGATCGCGATGGTCTTCCTGTGCTTACACCGGTACGATGGGAGGAATTTAAGGCTGCCTGGCAAACCGCTGCGCTTTTGTGGGACGCCTCGTACGCCCTATTTCCTACATCCATCCTCCATCCTCTTTCAGTTTGGCGATGTGGGGATACCTATGTTGTCCTGGCGGATACACGACGTATTTCGCTAGCGGGAGCAAACATATGGGAAGTCGTATGGTGTGGATCGCTCGTAGACCCTTTTGCGGGAGGCGAGGAGGCGAGGAGGATGTTAGAAACTCTGGTGGTCGAAAGGGCATTCCCTCCAGGAGCCCTGGTATTCTGTACATCTGCTGCATACCAAGGAGGAATCACCAGACACTGGCCTCGTCCTTGGGTCTTTGGTACTGCCGGTGTTCATACGACGTACCTCTATAATTTTATGCCACCGGCATTTCATGATCTGCGGGTTCTTTTACCGCGAGTAGATTTGTAGGCTTTACGATGGGCTTTACGAGTTCTGCGACCACCCTTTTTAATTGATCCAATACCCAGTGCTAAATCATTGAGTTGTTTCAAGGTGTCCTTATAGACTTTTTCCACCTGAAAGTAATGATCGCTCAGAAGCTTCCGTGCAGCGTTTGAACGTTCCTGTAAGACATTAAAGGATCCCACAGGATCTGCGGAAAACTTGGGATGCAAACGGAGGACAGGTGCCGCCAAAGCCTCTTCCAAATAACGCCCAGAACGACTCAATGCCTGCAAAAAGCTTTCGTCGACTATCAACACTGTCTTGACAAACTCGACAACTGCTCGTAAATGTGTATCATAGAGTGTACGAAGTTTGGTATGAGCGGCTTGTAGGACCTGAATGCGTGCCTTATTTTCCGGATTGATTACATAATAATCCGGTTTTCCATTGCAAAGACCCTCAGGGACATCTGGAAACTTGGTTTTCCAATTGGTAAGCTCCGTTCCCTCATTTAAAATTCCCTCTGTACGCATCTTATTCCGAATTTCATCAAAGGATGGACTTGTTCCCAACATCCGCCCCTCACGATTGTCATAATCTTTGAAAAGCCCAGCGAGCAATCCATACGCCGGTATATCATCCAAATCCTTTTTAGACCAGGAATCCTTGCAGAAAGAATACCGCAAGTGCTGCTCATTCTTGCCATCCATGGACGCAGAATACACCTCCGTTGCCAACAGATAGGCTCGGAATGCCGCGGGTGCGACAATCTCTGTTCCTCGCATCTCGATGCTCTTTAAATACATTATTGTATCTTCATGCAATTGGAAATCCATTTGCTTTTTAGTACTTGCAGGTTGATCAGAACGTTTGGAGGAATCCCGTTCCCCTACAATATATTCGGTATCTACACGACTGAGTGCTTCTTCGACTTTGGTTGAGAATGGTATGGAAAATTGAGGGCCAAGTGTTCCTTTGCTCGCCTTAAACGCCTGAACATCATAGGTACGCCCATAATCGTCAATGTAAAATTCAGAAACAATTGCGGATGTACTACTTTCTACACAACTCTGTTGAAAATTTGGACATTTTCGAATGTCAATAAGCCGCATCATCATAACATAGAATACATCTTCCTTTTCGTTTTTTTCACTCCCTTCTTTGGGAATTTCTGAATATTGTCCTCGTTCTCCACGGACGATATTGGACCGAAGTTGAGATTGATCTGAGGCCTGGCTTTGCCCAGAGATACTTCGAGCTGCAGGAGTTAATCCTAATTCCTGTTGTTGCAGAGGTGGTTGTTGTGGTTGTTGCTGAAATTGTGGTAATTGTTGTCGAATCGTTTGTATATTTTCAGACTGTCTTCGCAGTTGTTCGGCAAGCCTTTGTCTTTCTTCACGTTCGCGGTAATAATCGCCAGAGTATCCACGATCATACCGCTCATACCCTCTATCCATCTGAGCTCTTTGCAATGCCATCTTTGTTTCCAGCAATTCCCGTTCGTATTCTTCTTGAGGGTTGAATTGGGATAAGACCTTGCGTTGCTGACTTGATTGTATAGGACGCCCATAGGGATCCGTTTGAGGTGCTTTATCAATCGATTCGTATCCCAATTCAACACCCAAAACCTTGGATTTCCCACGTACATCGGCTTTTTTAAACAATAACCCATTTCTCAAATCCAGAAAATATTGGTTGTCCAACAGGACCAATTCAGTATCTGGTTCCACGGCAACTACAAACCGATTCGCTTTCAGATTTTCAATAGTTTTTTTGTATTGAACTGTGGAAAAGAAGGCATCTACTGGAGTTCGATCCTCTTTCAGCAAGGTAGGAACCTTTTCCGTCTTGGCCAACACGGGAATCGCATCCGTTATACTTATACTGGCTGTAAGGGCCGAGATGAGTATAACAAATCGCAGCAGAAAGGTTGCCAGAAAGGAACACACTTGCTTGCGAGTCGAGTCCGGATTGTCGCTCAGAATCTTGTAGCGATCCTGGGCCATATAGGATGCTGTTATATCCGTCTTCTGACGTGAAGGATCCGGGAAACGCAGTGATTGAAACTCTTTTTCCAATTGGGATGACAATGTAATAATGAGTTGATTACAGTCCTTGTCGGATCGACCGACGAGTTTGGCGAGATCGACGAGATTGTTGTTTTGCAGAAGAGACAAAAAAAGGTTCGAGAGAACATCATTCTGTTTCTTCTGATCTGGTGTAAGTTGAAACTTGCCAACTCCAGTTGGTCCTAACGTTGATGCACCGGCACCCATTCCTGTAGGAGGGTCGCGGTTTAATTTTCCTTGAATAGTGTTGCTTTCCAGGGTTCAATACGTTTCATGCACTTCTGCAAGGTGGCTACACTGATTCCACAAACTCCTGCGATTTCCTGGTTCGTCTTAGGGAACCCAAGTTTGCTGCAAGCGAGTGTGAGTGAACAGGCGGCCAGGGAGGGCGGTGTGGTTTCTGGACAAATTCCCAGTTCATCCAACAGATTGCCCATATGCGTCGCCAGGGTCTCCATATTGCTCAGAAGAGCACGGGGGGTTTCCAGACGGAGAATTGCTGGCTCGAGATAGTGTCGGAAGCTCGTGGAGGGGGTGGCAACCTGTTGGACAATAATGGCATCCACCTTGGCTTCTTTGGCTTCTTTAGTTTCCATTCCTTCCACCTTGGTCTCTCCAACATCCTCCAAAATGGCCTTGCGTGCCGCTGCATGCAAATGCTCATCCAACAGGCCAGCAAATTGCTTTACACCCCGTGTAATCAACTTAATGTCAATCTTGAAGATTTCGGCAATCTCCTGAGGCCGCCGTGGTGTATCGTGGCGTTTCAGGGATTCGAACAAACATGCGGCCATCAAGGCATCCTTCTGTTGGCCACGGCAAATGCAGAGCGGACTCACTTGGGCATAGAGCTGTTTGGTTTCTTCCAGAACCGCTCCACTGATTCCCGCATTCGCCGCCCGTACTTGCAGGCCTTCAAAGACATTCCACAGAGTTCGTTCACGGTAGGGCATAACATTCCAAAGATGATATTGGCGAATCTTTTGCATCGCACGGGATTCACCGGGCCGTGAAACAATTCGGGTTCCGAGTGATGATTCAGGTAGCAAGGGATTCAGCGGGTTTCCTACACGGGTTGGATCCGGATTCCTATCCTCACTTCCAAACCATCGATATTCTGCCGCGGCCGTCACAGAGTAGCCAAAGAAGTTGCCGCATTTCCTACATACTGCCTCCTCCTCCTCTACGAGAACAAACTGATCGGTTCCGCACGTAGGGCAATCATAGGCGGATGTAGGAAGTGAAGGACCTTCAAATGCTGACCATATAGCATCTTTTGACACTGTGGTCTTATGCAATCCAGGAAAGAGAGACCCCATTCGTGCCTGGATATTCCCGTCCCATCTAGTGAATTCAAATTTATTCAACCTACCTAGGGATGACGGACTTTCCGCAATATAGCTATGCAGATGAATTATATTCACCTAGAGAACTGGGGATTCAACGCAACGGATCATTTGACGGAATTATGCGAGCTGTAGGTGGCATCAACTATTATGCGGATGCTGTAGCATTTGGTAAATCCACAGTGTTTGCTGAACAACAGGGAATGCAACAAACCCCCCTTGGAATTCGCTTCTTCGCTAAAACGGGTGCAACATGCTCCAATGGTGCGGATATGTACGAATATGTTGATAATATTCCTAAAGGAATTCGTGGACGTGTTGGAAGTGAAATGGAAGCTATGGGTCTCCCCAACTTACGCGGATTAGGTCCCGGTATATTGGAAGACGCTGTATCATCATTGAATCCTATACCACTTTTGGATGCCGCGGTAAATGGTGGATATGCAAAATGCAAACAGGTACAACTTCCTGTAGGTGATGCGAATGGTCGTATTGCTTCTCGGTATACTCCAAAGACACCATGGATTAAAGATCCCGTTCAAATGGTCAATGGTGTTCCTCATCAAACCCGATGGGTTCTGGATCAATGGATTTCTCAGACCGAGTATGATGCTGAGAAAAAGACACGCAAAGGGACTGGTGAAGGCTTTCAATCCCAACAACCGTCCTTAAAACATTCGCAGTATATTGCAACAGCCTTACTTGTTGCATTAGTTGCTGGAATGTATATGATTCGAAAATAGCCTCAGGGATTTTCCAAACCTAGTAGTAGAAATGCCGAGTACCAAATTTATTACGGCAAAAGCAACAGATATGTTTTTGTCTTCCTTCTACTTCTTTGCATTTGGAGTGATTGGATCCATTGTTCTCAATATGTTAACAGAATTCTATGAACGATATACTATGTTAGATCGAACCAAGGAAAAATCCCTGGTGCGTTTAATGTTTGAAATCGTATTTAATATCTTCTTTATTGTTCTGCTTCTTTGGGGCATTCGTAATGCTGTTCCTATAATTCCCTTTCCTCTTGAAGGATATGGGGGCTACCAACATGCTCGCCTCTCTATGCCCACGATTCTTATGCTCTCGTCTGTAACACTCTTCTTCTTCCAAACTGCCTTAATGGACAAAATGCGGGAATTCAATACACGCCTGTTTGCCTCCTCCATTATCGGCAAATTCCTACGCGAGCGAGGACTTGCATAAACTTTTGCGTAAACCAACCAAAAAATACTTACCTCATACCTTCTGCATATTTTCATGTATTACTTGGGAATATACAGACACCTTGCAATCAGAGGCATGTCCAAATTCTTTACACTCATGCACACATTGGGAAATCCAGGAATCATGACATCCACCGATACATAGGGATTGGCATCCTCATCCTTCTTTAGGAGCTCCATAACACACCGCACATACTCGACCATATCCTGGCGGGTATTTAGTTTCATTTTGTTAGTATACGTATTCTGAGTGGTATGTGTACAATCAGAATACGCGTAGGATGTGTAGGTAGTATCGGCGTTTTCAGCGATCTTGATGCTGTCAAACAGAGTCTTGGATGAGTTCTTGTTCAGGAAGAAAGCGATAGGCATTTTGAAAGGATTGAGAAGGAAGTGTAGGAAATCTAGGAACACACCTCGGCGACTATTGGGTGTAAAGAGATTCAACTTTTTCTTCGAGTGTTCGTAGGTCCATAATGGACCACAGGTGTTGCCCAATTGTTGTGTCGCGATCTGTAGACTCGCATAGACGCTCTGGCATCTTCTACAGCACCATGGGTCCCTGTTTGAATAGCGGCGTTTCCAACATATGTATTGTAAAGTTTCGAAAGTTTCTGAGGTTGTAGCTGACCTCGAGGATCCATGGTTTGAAAAAACGAATGATGTGCCGTATTCCGAATGTACTGAGGGGGGAACTGGAGTTTCAGGGCTTTTAGGTCATTTTCCAGGGCATGCCCTACAAGAATTTTGTTGCGAAGATGATGTATGACGGCGGCTTGTACTTCGGAAAAAGGATGGGCACCGGCTTCTTCTGTTAGCATTTCAGGAGTTATGCCTGATATTTCTTCGCGATAGTTTGCAACGGGACCCGTAGGTTGGACATAACTGTGATACACCACATCGCCATTCCAGTCTACCAGAGCCACCTCGGCCAACATGGGTCGCCGTTTCGGTCCTTCAACCATCTCACAATCGAGGGCAATGTATCCATTTCCCCCTCGGGATTTCCTTTGCCTCCGCCGCGTCTTCATTCTACTCATAGTCAAAGAACAATTGTACGACCTCCACCATCTTTTCAGGAGTGTGTTGGATCCAATAGTCAATCTGGTTTTTCAGGCATTGCAGGCGATGTCCCCATTCTCCCTGTTTGGATTTCTTAACAATGCAGAATCCCTTCTTGTCAATCCCCCAACAACTCGTACAGTTTTTCCCGTCTTTGATGTAGTCGTCTGGATTGAACCGCAGAAAGACCACAGGACGATGCCCTACATCCCTTGAAATCTCCATAATCCTCTTGTTTTCACAGGAACAATCGTAATCTGTATGCTGATTCTCATCGATTTCTACCATAAGTAGATGAGAACCCATGTCCAGACATAGGTCTGGTCTCCGTTTGGAACATCCGTCCGCAACACGCTTGTCGGCGACCCAGGTCTTGTCTGGAAACTCCGCCAACACATATTCGGCAACTGCTCGCTCTTTGGTCTTGTAATTGCGAGCATTCGGCTTGTCTGGGAACAAATGGACGAAACAGGACAGACAGTATCCGTCGTATTTTTCAGACATACGTATATAGCACCAGGACGATTTACAGGTTCGATTCCTTACATCGATCATTCCTTCTTTCTTGTGGGAAGCACAGTACACGCCTTTGGTCTCACCTTCGAAATTAAAACATGGGCATATTTTCTTGCATCCATGTTCCTGACAGGTTGAATGCCTTACGTTTACCATTCCTTCTTTCTTGTGGGAAGCACAGTACACACCTTTGGTTTCTCCTTCGAAATTAAAACATGGGGATATTTTCTTGCATCCAGGTTCCTGACAGGTTGGATTCCTTACGTTTACCATTCTTTCTTTCTTGTGGGAAGCACAGTACACACCTTTGGTCTCACCTTCGAAATTAAATGTAGGGCATATTTTCTTGCATCCAGGTTCCTGACAGGTTGAATTCCTTACGTTTACCATTCTTTCTTTCTTGTGGGAAGCACAGTACACACCTTTGGTCTCACCTTCGAAATTAAATGTAGGGCATATTTTCTTGCATCCAGGTTCCT